>ERZ1034871.193-NODE-193-length-36855-cov-11.932310_pt1 | contig 36855 bp, 24 predicted proteins | sample MGYA00520631_ERZ1034871 | MGnify/ENA primary metagenome ERZ1034871 (study PRJEB33766, sample SAMN09781721) | gut metagenome | biome: gut microbiome | host: Homo sapiens | place: Madagascar | study: EMG produced TPA metagenomics assembly of the PRJNA485056 data...
CCCAAACTCAAGGAGCCAGGCCGCCGTGCTGAGCAGCAAGAGATAAACTTACACGAGAACCCGCAAACGCGCAACCCGACGGGCATGACGAAGCGTGAAACCTTTGGAAATCCAACGTTCTATCGGCGTGTCGAAAACGAGCCAAACGCGACCCGAAACCGTCGATGACACCATCATAGGACGCTAAAACCACGGCCAGGTGAACGCGAAAACAACAACACACGGCGTGTCGGAATCGCAAAACCAAATGCGGATGAAGCGAAGACGCGAACAATGCAGCCATCTGCGCTATGAACGCGATATGGGATCCATAGCCTGACAACCGCACCAATGCAATATCAGGAAATACAGCGCCAAGAAAAAGCAGCACACGGATCCGAACGAAGGCAATGAGATACAAAAGCCGGGAGGCTCCATGTTCCACGGAGACTCCCGGCTTGGTATTCAATTATTGGTTTTTCAGTTATCAGCCAATCACTCGGCCTGAGCGGGCTCTGCAGCCGGCTCAATCGTGGCGACGGCCTTCTTGCGGCTCAGGTAGCGCTTGATGGTCAGGAACTCCAGACCGATCACGAGCACCGCAACCACGCCCCAAGCCACGTACATGGCGGTCTTCCAGATCGGGGTGGCGACCTTCGGCTCGCCATTCGCGTACTGCCAGCTGTTGGCGGCGGTGTACAGAATGTTGTGCGCGGCCTGACGCATCGCCTTCACGGAAGTGGCGGACTTATCGGTGATGTGGTTGGTGATCTTCGTGGTGGCGAGCATCGAGTCGTTGCCCGCACGCACTTCCTGATCGGCGTTCTGGTAGCCGTAGCCGCCGAAGTAATCGGTCAGAACGAAGCCCTTGAAGCCCCACTCGCCGCGCAGCACGGTCTGCAGCAGGTTGCTGGAAGCGCCGGCGTAGGTGTAGCCGATGTAGTTGAAGGAGCTCATCACGGCCTGGGCGCCGCCTTCCTTCACGCTCATCTCGAACGGCTTCAGATAGGTTTCACGGATGGACTGCTCGTTGGCCCACGTGCACACCATGTTGGTGCGGTTGGTCTCCTGGTCGTTGAGTGCGAAGTGCTTCATGAAGGAGTACACGCCCTTGGCCTTGGCGCCGGCGATTTCGTTGGAGGCCATCGCACCGGAGAGCAGGGAGTCCTCGGAGAAGTACTCGAAGGTACGACCGGAGAATGCCGAACGGTGGATGTTCATGGCCGGAGCGTACCAACCAGCCACGTGCATGTCGTGAGCCATGTCGCCGATCATCTCACCGAACTGCTTGGCGAGATCACGGTTCCAGGTGCAGGCGAATGCCGTGGAGGCCGGGAAGCCGATGGAGCCAACACCGGTGAAGTTGTTGTTCAGCGAGGCCGGGCCGTCGGCGTCGGTCAGCTGGATCTTGCCGACGGACTTCACAGCCGGAGTGCCGTAACCACCATTGGCGATCAGGTTGTCCATATCGTCGAAGGTGAGCTGGTCGAGCAGCTTGTCCCAATCGGCGTCGTCATAATCCTTGCCATACATCTGGTACAGCTTCAGGCCATTCTTGGCACCGGTGGTCGGCATCTCGTCCGAATCGTTGTCATACTTCTTCGGATCGTAGTTGCTGTTGTTGGTGAACTCGGCCTTGGCTTCGTCGCTCATCGAGAAGTTGGTCGGAGCGGCGGTGGCCTTGGCATAGTTCGCGAAGTGGCCCGCGCGAGACAGGTACGTCACGTCGCCGGCGGCGTAATCGAACTCGTTGGTGGCGGCCACGGCATCGCCGTTATGGGTGTTCGAGTCGGAATCGTAGGTGACGGTGTCCTTCACGGTGACCTTCTGATGGTCGATCACGTGGTGCGAATCGGACTGGATGGAGATGTCGTAATCGCCCTGCTCCAGCACGTACGCCTTAGCGTCCTTCTGGTCGTAGGAGGCCATGTCGTCATCGTCGAACTCGATCTTCACGGTCTGGGAAGCGCCCGGCTCGAGCTTCTTGGTCTTTTCGAACGCAACCAGGTTCTTGGATGCCTTCTCGATGCCGCCATCGGTGTACGGCGGGTTGTAGTAGACCTCGACCACGTCCTTGCCGGCCTTATCGCCGGTGTTGGTGACGGTCACATCGAACGAGATCTTGCCGTTCTTGTAGGAGACCTTGCCCATCTCCTGCTTGAACGTCGTGTAGGACAGGCCGTAGCCGAACGGGAACATGACGGTGTCGTCGTAGTTGATCAGACCTTCGTCGGCGGCGGTCTCATAGAACTTGTAGCCAACGTAGATGCCTTCGACGTAGTTGACGAACGTCGGGGTCACCGTGACCTTGTCGCCACTGAAGCCCATGTAGGAAGCAGCGAGATCATCCGCATTGTCGTAAGTGAACTTGCCGTTCGTGCCGACGGACGAAGCGTTGCCGGCGGCGGTGCCATCGGTGTTGTTGAACACAGCGGTCTTGGTCAGGTCCTTCACGAACGTGTCGGAGGTCTTGCCGGACGGATTCACATCGCCGGCGAGCACCTCACCCAGTGCGGAGAAGCCGGTCTGGCCGGCCGGCGGGCACCACAGCACGGACTTGATCTGCGGATACTGGGACAGGAAGTCGAACTGGAACGCGTTGGCGCCGTTGTAAACGAGCGTCACCTTCTTGAAGTTCTTGGTGACCAGGTCGATCATGTCGCACTCGGTCTGGGACAGCTGCAGGAAGTGCTCGCCATCCTTGAAATCTTCGTAGTCCTTGGAATTGTTGTTGTAGGTGATGCCCTTCGCCTTCATGTTCGTCGGCAGGTCAGCGCCTTCGCCGCCGACGCGGGTGATGGTGATGACGGCTTCGTCGGAGAAGTCCTTGGCGTCGGAAATCAGCTTGTCGGAATACTGCTTGGCCGGAACCTCAGGCAGGGTCCAATCCTGCGACCACATAGCCACCATCGGGCGGTCCTTGCGGTAGTCGGTGTACAGCTTGGTCAGCTCGGAATTGGTTTCAATGCCGGCCTGCTTCATGCCGTCAAGCATGGAAACGGTCTCGTACTGGTCGGACATGGAGCCGGAGCCGGTGCCGCCGTAAACCGGGTTGGTGGAGCCCCAACCGAACACGTTGACCTTCTTGTTGGACAGCGGCAGGTTGGAATCGTCGTTCTTCAGCATGGTGATGGCTTCCGACTGCACTTCCTTGGCCAGCTCGTTGGCTTTGGAAACGGTGGTGTCGGACAGCATGTACTTGGTGGTGGTCGCGTTGTTGAGCAGCGTGGAAAGCGGACCGGTCAGCATCATGGACACGGCCACGACGATGCCTACCAGCGCCACCAGCCAGGATTCGGAATGGACGATCTTACGGGTCGCCACTTCCTTGACCGTCTTCTTGTTGACGGCAAAAGTGATAATCAGCGCGAGCACGAACAGCACGCCAATCGCAATAAGGTACGGCGTCAATGAGCCGATGACGTTCATAACGTCAGCCATGTTGATTTGCAGCATGGTCTGCCTCCTCCTTGATTCTCATAACCAAACGACACGTAGGCTCCGATGCCTTTATCGGAACCGCGAAACCATTCAACACTGCCCCGCATCTCATGGTTTCGGTGAAGTGGCTGCAGATGCGTGCGGCAAGTGAAGACACTTCTTCATGTCGATGATTCGATTTCATCAGACTCCGGCGAACGATGCACGGCGATTCACCCAGCCTGTCGATTCGCGCGCATAATCTGCACGCCAAGTACCATGGGTGGCATGAGCGACTTAAGCGCAGCGAATCTGGAATCAGGCAGCCTGGTTGGCGGCTACACATTGATGTCCCGACTTGGTTCGGGGGCAATGGGGTCGGTGTGGCGCGTACGCGATGACGGCGGGCACCAGTATGCGATGAAGATTTTGCGTGATTCCTTGTCCGACGATGACGATTCCGCGCAACGGCAGCGCGACCAACTGACCGCACGCGAGCGCCTGCGCCGGGAGGCGATGGCGTTGCGGAAAGTGCGCCATCCGGGCGTATGCGGCATTGTGGATATGGAGCTGGATGATGCGCTGGCCTTCATTGTGACGGAATTGATCGAAGGCAAGAATCTGCGTGAGGACGTGCGTATCAATGGCCGTTATGTGGGCGACGATCTGGAACGTCTGGCGCGCAAGCTTATCGAGGCGGTGCGGGCGGTTCACGCGGCTGGCATTGTGCATCGCGATATCAAACCGACCAATGTGATGGTGTCGAACACCGGCCCGGTGCTGGTGGATTTCGGCATTGCCATGGGCGAGGGCGAAAGCCATGTGACGCGTACCGGTCTGGTGATGGGCACTCCGGGCTTCATCGCGCCGGAGATCATCGACGGCGCCGAATCGGATGAGAAAACCGATTGGTGGTCGGTGGCAAGCGTGCTTGCGTTCGCTGCGACGGGCAAACCGGTGTTCGGCACGAAGCCGATGATGACCGTGTTGGAGCGTGCCGCGGCCGGCAGCGCCGATCTTGCGGGACTGCCCGCGGGCACGATGGCCGCGTTCCGTGCGGCGCTCAACCCTGATCGTACGAAACGTTGCTCACCGGAGGATTTGTTGCAGGTGATTGCCGTGGATGCGCTGAATCCGCAATCGTGGGCTACGGCCGGTAACGGGGACGAGACGGAGGCGATGCCCCCTTTTGCTGAATCGCCCGACAATCCTCGCATCTTGTGGCGATTGCAGGACGATACAGCCGACGAAGGCGCCGTCGGCACACGGCCACTACCGCAGCCCGGCGAAACGACGCAGGTAATCGACCTGCCCGGCATGGATGCGACGCAGGTGATCGCGCCCATTGGTGAAGCCGAGGACGATGCCGGAACCAGCGGTGAAGGTGGCAATTGGGCCGGTGACGAGGACAACGACAGTATCGGCGACGAAACGGAGATACTGCCTCCCGACGAACGCATAGGCGGCACACGGACACTGCCGACAGCTACGCAGACCATGCCGGCAACCACTTGGACCATGCCAGGCGACACCCAAACCATGCCAGGCGGCACACGGACACTGCCTCAATCGACACGGGTCATGCCGACGGCACAGGCCACGCGGACGCTGCCCGCGCAAGACGCGTGGAATCCGGCGGAGGAAGCGACGCGAATCGATCCGAATATCAAACCCGCCTTGCAACGCCTTGCCATGCAGCAACCGCCTTCCGTCATCCCGCAAAGCGATGTGGCCGCCGCACGGCAATCGCCCGCATCCTTCCAACCGGCGCAGCAGGCCATGAATATGCCGAATGCCGTAAATGCGCCAATCGCCATGGGGGAAGCGCCGAATCCCGCCGATGTGAAGCGCGGCGCGATGCTGGGGCGTGGACTGCTCCCCTGCGCGCTGATGGCGATTCCCGTGGCCGTCTGCGGACTGTTCTCACTGTGGACGGCGATGGCAGCCGCGTTGCTGTTCGCCTGTGCGCTGGCCACCATCGGATTCAACACGGAGGCGCAGCTCGAGCGCGAAGGCAAACGTGGCGGCGAGAAGAAAAGTTCCGACTGGCTGCTGCGATTGGCGGGACTGCCCTGGCACATCGTGAAGGGCTTCGGCGTCGCCATCGTGCGGACGCTGATCATGTTGGCCGTGGCCGCGCTGGGTTTGTCGCTCACCACGGTCGTGCTGCAGCTTCCGTATGCCGTGATGGATACGTGGATATTTGGATTGACGATTCCGATGCCGACGCTGCTTGGCGGTCCGCTTTCCGAAAGCGGGCTGGCGCAGGCTGCGTTCTGCGCGATTGGCTGGCTTGTGGCCGTGGCCGCTCCGGGCGCGATCGTACTGCGATTGGGCGGCGGCGCACTGCGTAAACAGCCGTATCTGCGCCACTTGAGCGAGCTGCCGACGCAATCGCAAGGCAATACGGAATTCCCGGCGAATCGATAGCAAGGCATCGCTAGTATGGTGCCCAGCATAACAACGTGAGGTCGAAAGGAATATTGATGGCCCAGAACAGCAAGGATGCGCAGAAGCGCGCCAGCCGCGCCGAGCGCAGGGCCGCCGAGGCCGCAGCGATGAAGGCGCGCGCCGAGCAGATGGAGAAGGAACGCAAGCAGCAGACGATCATCGGCGGCATCGTAGTGGCGGTGCTGGTGATTCTGGTGGCGATCGGCGCGTTCACCGTGTACCACAACATGCATAAGAAGGCCGAAACGAAGGCTTCCACCGAAACCGTGCAGGAAGCGTACACGGCGTTGCAGAAAGTGAAGAACACTCCGAAGCTCGTCGATAAGAAGGGCGGCCTGCTGATTTCCAAGAACGGCTACGGCAAGGCTGTGGAGGGCGCGCCGACCGTCGAGCTCTACATGGATTTCCTGTGCCCAGGCTGTGGCAATCTGCATCGTCAGCTCGACGCCGACCTGCAGAAGATGGTCGATGCGGGACAGATCAATCTGGAGCTGCATTTCATGGCGTTCATGGATCGTTGGTCCACCGACGAATACTCCAGCCGCGCGGCGAACGCGGCCGTCTACCTGGCCGAACATGACAGCGATCCGAGCCATCTGATCTCCTTCATGGAGAAGGTCTATGCCGAGGACTTCCAGCCCGAGGAAGGCTCCTCCTACAAGTCGGTGAGCGACGACAAGCTCAAGGAGCAGATGATCGCGGCCGGTGCTTCCAAGGATGTGGCGGACAAGGCTTTCGGACGCGATTACCAGGATTGGCTTGACGCGATCGACACCTACACGCCGAAGCGTTCCGAGCTGTGGCATCAGACCGGCAGCTACAAGGGAAGCATGACCACGCCTACGGTGATCATTAACGGTGAATATTGGGATATGGACCAGCTGAGCGCCGCGCAGACGACCGTCAAGGATGGTCTGCTTGAATCGATCGGACTGAAGGCCGACGAGGTCGGTGTGGCAGGCAAGATGCCGTCCATCGGTTCCGAAAAGAAGCCTATTTCCGTCACCACAGGCGAGTAATATGCCCCCCTATAGCTACCGGCGTATCTCATAGGACAATCGCAAGTTGACTACCGTGGACGCGCTGGTTATGCTATTCAACGTTCCGTAGTATTTCCACACGACCACGGAACATGCCTCCTTAGCTCAGATGGCCAGAGCGGCCGCCTTGTAAGCGGCAGGTCGTCGGTTCGATCCCGACAGGAGGCTCGAACCCGCGTAGCGGGCTTGGACCTCTTACCACGGGTAAGTGCTCCAGAAGTCTTCCCCCAACTTGAGACTTCTGGCAAAACGGACGAGGCGTTCCCCAACCTGTCTCGTCCGATAGGGGGCAGGACATCCCCTTCTCTCCTGCCCCCTTTTTCTATTCTTCTTCCTTCCCGGCAAATCCCATTCCCGATCGAACGTAAATGCGGTGGTACGGAGGAAATCCAAGGAAAACAACGGCGGCCAATCCGACTGAATCGCTACAATGACAATGTTGTCAACAATGCTGGAAAGAGGCCGCATGGCGAGAAGATGGACACCCAAGAGATTCGTGACGCTCCGCCGCGTCCGCGTCATGACATGCGTGGCGGCGCTCACCCTTACATCGGCGCTGGCGTTCGGCATCGGCGCGCGCAAATCCGTCGCATTGACCGTCAATGGCGAAACGAAGACCGTGACCACATATGCGATGAGCGTGGACCGGCTGCTGCAGGAACAGGGCGTGAAGATCAAAACGCACGACCTAGTGGAATCGACCAGCCCGACAAGCATGCTGAAGAACCATGATGTGGTGACCGTGCAAAGCGCGTACCAGACCACCATCACCATCAACGGCCAGGAAGTGCCGTTCTGGACTGTGGCGTCCAGCGCCGAACAGCTGCTGGACTTCTTCAACCAGAACGAGACCGAAGCGGCGAAAATCACCGTCAATATCAACAACGTCTACAACAAGCTCACCGGCGGCTTGGTCATCAACCAGAAGGGACCCGTCACCGTCATCGCGGACGGCAAAAGCTCGGTGGCTCCGAACGGCAAGCTTCCCGCGGCCTCCATCCTCGATTCCAAAGGCATCACGCTGAGCAAGGAGGATCGCGTCAACGTCGAAAAGGACGGCGGGAAGACCATTCTGCGCGTCCGCAGGGTGACGCACGGCGAGGAGACGCGCACGAAGGAGGTGCCGTTCGGCACGCAGACCATCGTCGACCCGAGCCTGCAGCCGGGCGAGGTCACCGTGCGGCAGGAAGGCGAGAACGGCGAGATCCAGCAGACGTACGCCGTCACGTACGTGGACGGCGTGAAGGAAAGCGAGACGCTGTCCGACGAGAAGACCACGAAAATCGCCATAGACAAGGTCATCGCGGTGGGTCCTGCGAAATCCTCGTCCTCAGACGATTCCTCCGATTCGGACGATTCGGATAATTCGAACAATGCAAACGGTTCCGGCAAGACGGATGATTCCTCCGATTCGGACACGAAGAACGATTCGAACGCCAAGGGCGATTCCGGAAAAACGGACAGCAGCAACAAGAACAACGGCTCGAGCGACAAAAGCGATTCCGGCAAGACGGACACCGATAAGAACAACGGCAACGGTTCCGGCAACAGCCAGACGAATACCGACAAGAACGATTCCGGAAAGACGGACGCCGGCAACGGCAACGGTTCCAACACGTCCGGCTCCGGAAACACCAAGAAGGACGATTCGACGCCTACCCCTACCCCGACACCCACGCCTACCCCGACACCTACGCCGCAGCCAAGCGACCCTTCTGCCGGCTGCCGCCTGTATCATCCTTCCGCGGCGCAGGCGCAAGCCTACGCGGCCGGCGCGGCCGCGCAACGTGGATGGACCGGACAGAATTGGACGGACCTGGTCAAGCTCTGGAATCGCGAATCCGGATGGCAGTGGTACGCGGAGAACGCGTATAGCGGCGCATACGGCATCCCGCAATCGCTGCCGGGCAGCAAAATGGCCGCCTTCGGCGCGAGATGGAAAGACGACGGAGCCGTGCAGATCGATTGGGGATTGAGCTACATCGCCCAACGCTACGGCACGCCCTCCAACGCGTGGAAGCACTCCGAGGAAACCGGATGGTACTGATCCCCACCTGCCATTGCGGGCGATTTCGTACCGGCATGAACGGATAATGAGGGAATGACAGAAAACGTGAACGATCATACGCAAGGCCATTTGTTGGGGGCGGCCGACATCCGGCGCATCGCGGCCGAGGCGGGCATCAGCCCAACCAAGAAATTCGGGCAGAATTTCGTGATCGATCCGGGAACCGTACGCCGTATCGTACGTGAAGCGGGCGTGACCGCCGACGACCACGTACTGGAGGTCGGCCCCGGATTGGGTTCGCTGACATTGGCGATTCTGGAGACTGGTGCCACCATGACCGCGGTGGAGATCGATCCGCCGGTGGCCGAGCGTCTGCCGAAAACCATCTCCGAATTCATGCCGGGTGCCGTGGACCGTTTCCGCGTGGTCAATCGAGACGCACTGACGATCAACCCGGAGAACCTTCCCGACTTCAACGATGACGAATCCTTCACGTTGGTGGCCAACCTGCCGTACAACGTGGCGACACCGATCCTGCTCACCCTGCTGGAACGTTTCGACAATCTGGGCACCTTCCTGGTGATGGTGCAGAAGGAAGTGGCGGACCGTCTGAGCGAGAAGCCGGGGTCGAAGATCTACGGAACGCCGAGTGTGAAGCTTGCCTGGTACGGCACCGCGGAACGCGTAGGCGTCATCGGCCGCAACGTGTTCTGGCCGGCGCCGAACGTGGATTCCGCGCTGGTGCTGTTCAAGCGGCATCCGGGCGGACATACCCCCGACGCGGACAATGCCGACGGTTCCGTCGTGAATCGTGAAACCGTGTTCCGTCTCATCGATGCGGCCTTCGGACAGCGCCGCAAAACCCTGCACGCCGCTTTGAAGAAGATCGTGCCGGCCGAAGCGTTCGAACGTTCCGGCATCGATCCGACCCGTCGTGGCGAGACGCTCACCATCGACGAATTCGTAGCATTGGCCCGCGCGCTGGGCGAGGTGTCCGCATGAGCGTCGTCATCGATTCCGTCAGCGTGGATTGCCCGGCGAAAACGAATCTGACCCTGCACGTGGGCCCCTCCCACGCCGAGTGGGGCGGCCGCCACGAGCTCGACACCATCTACTGCGCGGTCGGCGTGTACGACACCGTCACCGCCACGCGCAAGGCGCCCGGCACCGGCTTCTCGCTCAATCTCGAAGGCGCGTATCTGGGCGATCTGGCCTCCTCCGTCAGCGACATGCGCCGCAACCACGCCGTGTTGGCGCTGTTCGCCATGGCCGAGGCCAGCGGGCACGAACCGGACGTGGCGTTGAACATCAACAAACGCATTCCCGTCGGTGCGGGCATGGCGGGCGGCTCGGCCGACGCGGCGGCGACGATTCTGGCACTGAACGCCCTGTGGAATCTCGATTGGCCCATAGAACGTCTGCGGAAAGTCGCGTCCACGCTGGGCGCGGATATGCCGTTCTGCCTGACGGGCGGCTATGCGCGCGGCACCGGCTTCGGCGAGCGCATCGAACAGCTTGACGACGATGGGGACATCGTACGCGGGCTTAAGGAACGCGGCTTCGCCGGACGATTGCTGGTCGGCGCGTACCGTGCGGAACTGCGCACGCCGGAAGTGTATGCCACTTTCGATCAGATCGGCGCCGGCAAGGCAGACGACAATCATCTGCAGAAGGCCGCCATTTCCCTTCATCCGCGTAGCGGACAGGCCATCGAGGAGGCACTGCACGCCGGAGCCCGGCAGGCGTTCGTATCCGGTTCCGGCCCGTCCGTCATCGCTTTCGTGCCAACGGACGATATCGCCGCCGCCGTGCAGGCCGCATGGCAAGACAGCTGTTGCGTCGACCGCATCATCGCGACCAGCGCGCCGGCTCGTCCAATCGTGCATATCACCGCGTAACAGTATGGTTGTTGGCAATTGGTTTTTTCAAAAGGAACTCTCGTATGACCCAGGCTACTGATGAGCGCACAGCGCGCAAGGAATACATTCGCCGCCGTCAGAAGACGGTGTTCGGCATCGCCGGAGCCATTCTGGTGATCGCCTTGGTGATCTCCCTGCTGTTCTTCTTCCATGTCGGCGGTCTGGGCAACGTCAAATCGACCGCCGTGCAGCCCAATTACGGACATCAGGCTCCGTGCGCCATCAAGGACACCGACGGCAAGGCCAAGTACGTCGAGAACCGCAACATCACGTTGCGCGTGCTCAACGGCACGAAGTTCTCCGGATTCGCCAAGGCAGTGAGCGACGCGCTGCAGAATCGTGAATTCAACGCCCAGACGCCCGGCAACTACACCAAGAAGATCGACCGCACGATGATCGTCTTCGGCAAGAACGGCATAAACCAGGCGTACACTGTGGCAAGCAATTTCACCGACGCGATGCTGGTGATGGACGATCGTCAGGACCAGCTGGTCGACGTCGTCGTCGGCGCCACCTTCGACAACCTGGCGGATGTCAAGAGCGTTCCGGCGGCAGGCAAGCCGATCACCAGCATCAAGGGTTGCGTCGCGGCGGACAAGATGACCAATCTGTCCAAGGCCTCCGAGCACGATGCGGTGAATCCGCAGAACTGATCGATTGATCAGCCGAACGGCTGAATGGCTGAGCATTAGAAAAGCCGACAAAAAAGAACCCGCGTTCCCCTTCATGGGGACGCGGGTTCTTCATATCGCGCTTCATATTATGCGCGACGAATCGCACCGTTTTTGTACGACCTTATTTAGCCTGTTCCGCCTGTCCGCTCTGCTCCTGGTACCAGCGCTCAAGCTCGGCCACGGCCACATCATGCTCGACCGGACCGTTATCCAGACGGTATTCCAGCATGTGCCTGTACGCCTTGCCGACCATCGGACCGGGCTCGATGCCCAGCAGCCGCATGATCTCGTCGCCGTTGAGGTCCGGACGGATCGCGTCGAAATCCTCCTTCTTCTTGAGGTCGCGCACACGCTGCTCCATCTCGTCCATGGCGGCGGCGAACACCATGGCCTTGCGCTTGTTCTGCGTGGTCGTGTCGGCGCGCGTAAGGCGGTTCAGACGCTCGTAGAGCGGGCCCGCGTCCTTGACGTAGCGACGCACCGCGGAATCCGTCCACGGCTCCTCCACGTAGCCGTGGAAGCGCAGATGCAGGTTGACCAGCTCACTGACATCCTCGACCATGTGATGATCGAAATGCAGGGCCTTCAGACGCTTGCGGGTCATTTTCGCACCGACGGCGTCATGACGATGGAAGCTCACCTTGCCGCCCGCTTCAAAACGACGGGTCTTCGGCTTGCCGATGTCGTGCATGAGGGCGGCCAGACGCAACGTCAGGTCTGGACCGGGCACCGGGCCGTCGGGGCCGGTTTCAAGGGCGACCGCACGTTCGATGACAATCATGGTGTGCTCGAACACGTCCTTATGGCGGTGATGCTCGTCGATCTCCAGCTGCAACGCGGGGATCTCCGGAAAGACGATGTCGGCGAGACCGGAATCGACCAGCGCCTCGATGCCGGCGCGCGGACGATCGGACAGCAGCATTTTGACCAGTTCGTCGCGTATCCGCTCGGCGGAGACGATTTCGATGCGGTCGACCATGTCGGACAGCGCTTCCGCGGTCTCCGGCGCGATACGGAAGCCAAGCTGCGCCACAAAACGCACGGCGCGCATCATGCGCAGCGGATCGTCGTCGAACGACTGCCTCGGATCGACGGGCGTGCGCAACACGCCCTTGGCCAAATCGTTCGCACCGCCGAAAGGATCGACGAATTCAAGCTGCGGCACGCGCAACGCCATCGCGTTCACGGTGAAATCGCGGCGGGACAGATCGCCTTCCAGCGTGTCGCCGTAATTGACCTCCGGCTTGCGCGAATCGGGATCGTACGTGTCGGAACGGTAGGTGGTCACCTCCACCTTCACCTCGGTGCCGTCCTCACGCCTGCGCATCGCGCCAAGCGTGCCGAATTTGCGTCCCATATCCCAGAAGCCATCATGTCCGAAACGGCGCAGAATATGCTCAAACTGCTCGGGACGCGCCGAAGTGCAGAAATCCAGATCATGCGATTTGCGATGAAGAAGCAGGTCGCGCACAGGGCCTCCGACCAACGCCAATTCGTAGCCTTCCGCGGCAAACATACGTCCCAATTCAATGGCCTCAGGCCACACTTCGAAGTTCACGCCAACCCTTTCAAGCGCCACAAGTTTCCGTTTACCAGCATACCGTTACTCCACCTGCACACAGAATTGAGTATGGTTGGAATCATGATTACGCCCGCAGATCTTGCACGCATGCTTGCCGATGCTGCGGACGACCATGCCCAAAATCCGTTGGAACCGGACAAACTGCTGTACACATCGCAGTCGGTGTCGTTGCAGCAGCGGACGATCGTCACGCCGAGCGCGCCGACGCCGGCGATGATGCCACGGCGGCGCAGCGCAGACGGACCGACCACGTTCGCATCGCTCGACGCGCAGGAATTGCCGGTGGTACGCGAATATTCGGCGGGCGGGCTGGTGTTCGACGACAAAGGTCGCGTGGCGATCATCGCACGTCATTCGCGAAGCGGACATCTGGAATGGTGTCTGCCGAAGGGACACATCGAAAAAGGCGAGACGCCGCAGCAGACGGCAGTGCGCGAAGTGCATGAGGAAACCGGCATCCTGGGCGAGGTGGTCGATTCCATCGCCACCATCGACTATTGGTTCACCGGCACCAGCCAGCGCGTGCACAAACTCGTGCACCACTTCGCACTGCGGCAGATCGGCGGCGAACTGACCGTCGAAGGAGACCCCGACCATGAGGCCGAGGATGCCATTTGGGTGGATTTCGCCGATTTGGACGATGTTCTGAGCTACCCGAACGAACGAAAGATAGCATGGTTGTACGCAAGGAAACTCAACAGACAGGCGTGACAGTGAATCAATCCGCACAATGGCATGCTCGGCATGGCCTTCGCGCGTTATCGTCCATCCTCGCCATGGTGTTGACCATGGCGTTGATGTTGTTATACGCACCCATGCCCGAGGCGCAGGCCACAGAATCCGTGGACGCGACGAGCGCTGCGGCCGGGATGGTGTCCATCGACTCCTCCACCGCCGTGCTGACGGACACGTCCGGATACCATCTGAGCGCCACGGTGACCAACACCACCGACCAGAAGCTTCCCGCAGGAACGCTGACGCTGGCCATGAACGCCTTCTACACCTTCGTGTCGCGCAACGACATCCAGGAATGGTCGGAAGGAACCAGCCTCATCTCCACCCCAAATATCGTAGGGGAAACCGACGTGCCCGCGCTGCAGCCGGGCGGCAGCGTCAAAGTGAATATCGACGCCGACGCGAACCAGCAGTCGCTCTCCGCCATTAATTCCTGGGGACCCAAGCCGGTAATGCTGGAATATTCGGCGGACGGCACCGCCCTCGCACGGTCGCACACCTTCGTGACGCGCACCGGAGCCGGACTCAACTCTCCCAACACGCCGGCAATGCATATCACCGTCGCGCAGCCGCTCGCCGCCAACGGATGGACGACCGACGGCAAGCTGCTTGGACAGCTGGTCGACGAAGGCGGAGTAACCGATGCGAAGCTGTCGAAAATCGCCGTCCCCGGCAAAGACGACGACACACGGCTCAAATCGCTGGAACAGGTCTTCGCCAAACACGACATGCTGCAGGTGGTGGGCGATCCCTCCTATCTGAAGGCGATGTCGATGCCGACCCAAGTCGACGGCGTCACCCAGCCCGCGCTGTTCGACATGACCGCGTATTCCGCGCTGGGCAACGAATCCACGTATGCCGCGGCCGGCATCAACGATACGGAATGGAATGCCGACAACGCACTGCGGATATATCGATCGTCCTTGGGTGATTCTCAGGCGGACATCGCGCGCTATGCATGGCAGGGCAACGGCAATTGGACGATGAAGGCGCTGACGAAGACACGTCAGCAGGGATACGACACCGTCATCGCCACCCACGATTTTGAAGAGGACGACAAGGCGACCGTGCAGACCGGCAAGACGGTGGTCTCCACCAATGCGGGCGATGTCACCGTCCTGTCCGCGCAGAAGGTGCTGTCCGATTTGGCGCAGGGCAAGGCCACCAGCGACGAGGCCGGTGCCGACGGTGAAGGAAGCACCGCCGGCAGACTCGCGCGATTCGTGGCGCAGAGCGCGTTCTACCAGATGGAACAGCCGTATGCGGAGCGCAATCTGCTGGTCTGCCTCGACGAGGATTCCGATCCGGCCATCGTGGAGAAGCTCATGACCGACATCGAGCAATCGCCATGGCTGAGCCTCACCGATCTCGCCACGTTGAAGCAGGCGGACACCACGTCGGACGGCGACGAGACGGAAGCCATCATCCCCGAATCGGACGGGCTGTCCGACGAGGAGCGCAACGCGCTCCAACAGACGTTGAGCACGCTGGCGAACGCTTCGAACGACATCAAACGATTCAACACGTCGATTCTCGCCAAGCCAAGCAAGAAAACCCCGTCAAGCACCCGTTCCGACATAGCCCAATGGAGCAGGCAGCTCACGCGGACGCACGCCGCCATGGCCCTGCATGCGCTGGGCAACGAAAGCCCTTCCAGAAGCACCATGACGGAGGGAACGACGCAGATCGCTTCCCTGTTGATCAATGGTGTGGCGATCACCCCGACGGAAAGCGTGAACGTGGTCAGCGAAACCGCAAAAATGCCGGTGACCATCAGTAACAGCCACCCCTATCCGGTGAAGGTGAAGGTCTCCTCCCTTACCGATTCCATGCAAATCGTCACGTCGCGCTTCGACACCGTGGAGGTACCCGCGCACGGCGAGGCACAGGTGGTGTTCACCATCCGCGTGGCCACCTCCGGAACGGCGAACGCCACCATCAACCTGTTCGACAGAAACGGCGCGGCGTTCGGCGCCGCGCAGGTCACGCACATCACCAGCGCGCTGCAGATCAGCGACAAAAGCGGCTTCATCATCATCGGTTTCGCCGTTCTTTTGGGCATCGTGGGACTGTGGCGTCAATTCAACCGTAAGAAGGATCCCGACGAATGAGTTCTTCCGTTGGCCGTAATTCGCTGATCATGGCCTCCGGCACCACCGCTTCGCGCGTAACCGGACAGGTCCGCACCATCCTGCTCGCCTGGGCTTTGGGCACCACCGGCTATGCCGCGAACGCCTACCAGGCCGGATCGATGATTCCGCAAGTCATCTATACCCTGGTTTCCGGCGGCATCTTCAATGCCGTGCTTGTGCCGCAGATCGTGCGCACGCTGAAAGCCAAGGATGCCGAGACCAAGCTCAACAAGCTCATCACCCTTGCCATCACCATGCTGCTGGGCGTGACGCTGCTTATGGCCATCGCCACGCCTCTGCTGACCAGACTGTACGTCAACGGCAGCTCTGAAACCATGGCCCTCGCCACATCGTTCACCCTGTGGTGCATGCCCCAGATCTTCTTCTACGGCCTGTATACGGTGGTCGGACAGATCCTCGCCGCGAAGGACCATTTCGTCACCTACGCGTGGAGCTCGGTCGGCGCGAATGTCATCAGCTGCATCGGTTTCGGCACGTTCATCGCGCTATTCGGCAGGGCCACCGAACGTCCGCTGGAATTCTGGACGCCGACGAAAATCGCGCTGACCGCGGGAGCATGGACGCTGGGCGTGGCCTTCCAAGCGCTGGTGCTGTTCATTCCACTGACGAAAATCGGCCTGCGATACCGTCCGAAATTCGGCATCCACGGCATTGGTCTGCGTTCGATGGGACCGGTCGCCATCTGGAGCGTCGGCATCGTCATCGTCGACCAGATCGGCAACATCCTGATCACCCGCGTCGCCACCAGCGCGCCGCTCACGGCACAACTGAAGCTCCATATCAATCCGCTCGACGTGGCCGGCAACGCGACCTATCAGAACGCGTATACCATCTACATGCTCCCTTATTCGCTGATCGCGGTGTCCGTGGCCACCGCCATCTTCCCGAAGATCTCCCGAGCGATCGCCGAACGCAACCTTGCCGAGGCACGCAACGACCTGAGCCAATCGTTGCGGGTCATGGGACTTATCATGTGCTTCTTCGGAGCCACGTTCGTGGTACTTCCGCTGCCGATCATCCTGTCACTGCTGCCGTCCGTGACCGTACGCGAGGCGTTGCTCATGTGCGGACCGCTGGTCGCGCTTGGCTTCGGCATTCCGTTCGCCAGCTCCTATCTGATCATCCAACGGACCTTCTATTCGTTCGAGGACGGCAGGAATCCATTCCTGTTCACCGTCATGTCCATCGGAACGCAGGTGATCGTCCTGCTGGTCGGCGAGGCGGTTTTGCCGCCGACCGATTGGGTCACGCTGATCGGCGTATCCGGTACATTGAGCTTCATGCTGCCGTTCCCGATCCTGTTCGTCATGCTACGCAAACGATTCAACGGCAACGTGGACGGACGTCGCATATTCCTGTCCTACGCGAAATCCATCATCGCGGAAATCGCGGCGATCGCCGTGGGCCTTTTCTGCCGCGACGGCGTCTATCGGCTGGTCGGGGCGCGTATCGGACGCGACGACGGCGCGATGAATTGGGGGCAGGCCGTCCTGTCCGCGATGATCCTGGCCATCATCATCGCCATCGTCTATCTGGCATGCCTGTGGGCGCTGCGTTCCGAGGAACTCGCTTCCATGAAAACCATAATCGTTTCACACATTCATGGACTTGCCGGCAGGTCTGGCAAGCCGACCAGCCCCAACGGTAAACTGGGGCGAAGCGACGCCGAAAACGGCGAACAGGAACAGAATCACAAGTAGAAATCATCGTTACAGAAGTTGAAGGAAACCATGAAACCTCAACTGGGAGATACCATCAGCAACCGCTATGTGCTGGTTTCGCCATTGCGTGAGGAAACCGGCCTGCAGGTTTGGAAAGCAAGCGACCATGTGCTTGCCAGGGATTGCCAGCTTTTCATCGTCAACAACCGCAAGGCGCTGCAGGACGTCAACGCCACGGCATCCATGCTGGCGATCTCCCATGACTCCCACTTCACCCAGGTTCTTCAGCTCCAGCACGTCGGCGAAGTGGCTCTGGTCGTCACGCAGCTCGATGCCGGCATGCCGCTGACCGAATACCTCGCGTCGCGTGACAAGCCGCTGAGCTTTACCGCGATACGCTCTATCCTCGGCGAGGTCGTCGAAGCCTTCCATGTGCTGCAGAAGGACAGCCTCACCCATTTCTCGATCAATACGGACACCGTGCGTTTGACCCGCAATGGCGTGGAAATCGCCGATGCCCCCATCAGCGTCATGCTTGCCGACACCTCACGTTCGCAGGTCACGGAAAGCAAGGAGCAGCTTGCGATTCGGCAGGTGGCCGCTTTGCTGTATTCGCTGCTGACGAGGCAGCCGTCGACATTGTCCACGGATTTCCGTCTTGAAGCGATCGCGCCGAACGTGCCGATGGAATTCCGCGTGATCTGCAAGCGTGGCCTGAATCTCAAGGAGAAGGACGGCTTCCCGACCGTGCCGATGGCGACCGTCGCCGAATTGGAGGCGTTGCTGGGCGATTACCAGCCGCTTTCGCAGCTGCACGGCACCGACGTGATTCTGCCTTCCGCGAACTCGGAATGCTCGATTGTCAACGTCCCCCTATTGCAGGCTCTCGAACAGGATACTTTCCCACTTCCGGAGACGCTCAGCGAATCGGGTAGCATCCCCGAAATGACGTTTGAAGCCCCCGTTCCTCATACCGATCTCTCCGATAGCAAGGAGGCGCTGGCCAAGGGCGTGGCGGCTACGAGCGGCGCGGTGAAATCGCTGTGGAAGAACGGCCGCGAAATCCTGACCGAGGAGGACATCGACGGTGCCGACGAAGAGACCGGCGATTACCCCTTCTCCTTCCCCATCCGCGTTTCCGCGCCTTCGTCGGATCAGCAGACCGACGATTCGCAGTTGGAAAAGACCGGCCGCATCCCGGTGATTGGACCTGATGGACGAGTCATCCAGCCAGGAGAGGAGTCCGCGCGTGCGTTGAAGGCGGAGCAGGAAGCGATTGAGGAGGCGTATCAGAACTCGGTGACGACCCCCGCCCCACCAAGCTTCGCGCCAAACGGAGGCTCTTCTTCCACCTCGACCGAAGTCGCCGACGCCAAGCTGTTCGGCAACATGAAGACCAAGGTGGCGGCCATCATCGTGGCCGTCGTCGTGGTGGCTGTGGCTTTGGGATTCGCCCTGCATGGGCTGTTCCAGAACTCCGCTTCTTCGGATACCAGCAGCAATTCCGGAAATCCGTGGCCGGAAATGAATCTTGACAAGGTCCCGTTCGGACCGGGTGGAACCGCCGCCGATGCGGATTCCTCCGATACCGACGACTCCGCCCAATCGAGCGGAACCACCGAGAAGAGCCCCGACAAGGAGGCCAAGCAGGTCCCCGATCCGAAGGCTCCGGAAAACACCACTGCATACGAGATCGACAACCGCCAGTTCCTGTCGAATCCGGATGGACAGCAGGGATACGGCTATTATCTGCACCTCAGCCAGTCGCAGAAGGTGTCCCGCATGACGATCAAGATCCGCTCCTCCGGAGGCCAAGGCTACATCCGCGTGAACACCACGTCGAACCCGACTCAGGGCGAGCAGGTGGCCCAATTCGAATTCGACACCAGCGGAACCACCGACGTCAAGTTCGACAAGACCGTGGAAACGCAGGACATCCTGCTGTGGGTGCCGCTGAACAGCCTTCCCGGCAGCCAGCTGTACATCGAATCGATTCAGGTGTTCTAATCCGCCGCAATCGCGCGACACAGCGAAAGAGGACGTGTGGAGATTTTCTACACGTCCTCTTTTCGTTTCGCTTGTTTCACGTACCGTTTCGTTTCACGTGAAACATTGTTTCCGTGTCCGATCCTGCATTACAGTGGCTATCATGAGTGACGTGCATGATGTTGTGATTATCGGTTCCGGCCCCGCAGGATACACCGCGGCGATCTATCTTGGTCGTGGCGGTTTCAAGCCGCTGGTCGTGGCGGGTGCGCTGACACCGGGCGGGCAATTGGTCAACACCACCGAAGTGGAGAATTTCCCAGGCTTCCCCGACGGCATCATGGGCCCCGATCTGATGGACAACATGCGTAGGCAGGCGGAAAAATACGGTGCGGATATCATCCAGAACGATGCCGTATCGATCTCCCGCGACGAAGCGTCCGACATCATAACCGTCGTTCTCGACGGCGGCGAAAGGCATGACGCACGTGCATTGATCATCGCCACGGGCTCCGACTATCGCAAGCTGGGCGTGCCGGGCGAGGCGGAATATGCCGGAAGAGGCGTCTCCTACTGCGCGACATGCGATGGCTTCTTCTTCCGCGGCAAGCCGATCGTGGTGGTCGGCGGCGGCGACAGCGCCTTCGAGGAGGCGGATTTCCTGTCCCGCTTCGGATCATCCGTAACGCTGATCCACCGTCGTTCCACGTTCCGCGCCTCGAACATCATGGTGGAGCGGGCGCGGAGCAATCCGAAAATCGATTTCGTGCTCGATGCCGTGGTCCAGGAAATCCACGGCGACAACGATGGCGTGCAAGAGGTGGAGGTACGCGACACCACCACCGGAAAAACCTCCGTAATCCCCGCCAATGGCGTTTTCGTAGCAATCGGGCATACTCCCACGACCGGCTTTCTCAACGGGCTTGTACGCACCGATAAGACCGGCTATATCGAAGTCGAAGGCGCCAGCACGCGTACCAGCACGCCCGGCATCTTCGCCGCGGGCGACTGCGTGGACAGCGTGTACCGTCAGGCCATCAGCGCGGCGGGCATGGGATGCCGTGCCGCGCTGGATGCCCAGGCATACCTCACTTCTGCTGCTGCATAAGCAATCCGACAATCCGGTCCATGTCGTCTTCCGACGTGAACACTATTTCAATGCGCCCATGCTTCTTTGATCCCTTGATGGACACCTTGGTGCCGAAACGCTTCTCCAGACCGACCTGGACGGGGGTGCCGGCCCACGGATTGAGCTTGCTGGCCTTCGGCTTCTTCTCTTGGTTGCTTTCGGCCACCTTCATGGAGACGATCTCCTCGGTGCTGCGCACGGATAGTCCTTCGGCGATGATGCGCGTGGCCAGCTGCTCCATATCCTCTTCCGTCGGCAATCCGAGCAGCGCACGCGCGTGGCCGGCCGACAACAGACCGGAGGCTACCTTCTTCTGCACGGCGGCCGGCAGATTGAGTAATCGCAAGGTATTGGCGATCTGCGGACGCGACTTCGAAACGGATTTCGACAGCTGCGACTGGGTCAGTCCGAAGTCGTCGATCATCTGCTGATAGGCGGCCGCCTCCTCCAACGGATTCAGCGCCACGCGATGCAGGTTCTCCAGCAACGCGTCACGTAGCATGTCGTCATCGGCGGTGGTTTTGACGATCGCCGGAATCGTCTTCAAACCGGCGATCTGCGACGCGCGCCAACGACGTTCGCCCATGATGAGCTCATACATGCTGTCCATGCGCCCATCGAACATATTGTGCGGCTCGACCGGATTTTCGGCGGACTCCTTGCGGGCGGCCTCGATTTGCGATTGCGGACGCTTGCGCACGACGATGGGCTGCAGCACGCCGACTTCCTTGATGGATTCCGCCAGCTCGCGCAGATCGTCCTCGTCGAATATGGTGCGGGGCTGATGCAGATTCGGGCCGACATCGCTCAGGCGCAGTTCCACCAGATAGCCGCCCTGCACCGGCAGCAGTTCCGGTTCGTCGTCCTTTTTCTTCCGTTCGGATGATTTTCCTGACGACTCGGTTTCACGTGAAACACTCTTCCGGTCATTGCGTTCGGAAACCGGTTTGGTGGTGGCACCGAAGAACATATCAGCGGGATGGGTGCTTTCGTTCAACGAGATGGACGGCATGCTGGCACGGTGATGCGCGTTCTTCTTCGTTTCACGTGAAACACTCTTCTTCATGTCCCGGACGGCGTCAACCGACGCCTGCGCGGTGGCCGCATCGTTCCCATCGCTCTTCTTATCGCCCTTGGCTTCACCTTTGGTGCTGCCCGGAACATCCTTGGAAATGGCCTTCACCGGCTTCTGGGTCCGCTCCATGGACTGCTTCTCGGTTTGCTTCGTGGAAACAGGCTCCCCCGGAAGAGAAGGAAACAGCGCGCCGAGACCTTTGCCAAGACGAGACTTCGTAGTCATAATCAGTTCTCATTCCTTCTTGCGTCAATCGCCTGCAATACCGTCTCGGAACGACGCGAAAGCTCCAACGCGGCCTCGCAATACGCGATCGCGCCCATTCCCTTGGGATCGTATGAGATCACGCTCTGATTGAAGCTCGGCGCTTCGGAGATCTTCACCGTACGCGGAATGGTGGTGTCGAGCACGATCGTCGGATAATGCTTCTTCACCTCGCCATGCACCTCGCGGCTCAGCAGCGTGCGCTTGTCGTACATGGTGATGAGCATCGTGGAGACCAGCAACGACGGATTGTAATGCTCCTGCACCAGGCCGATGGTGTTGATAAGCTGCCCCAGGCCTTCCAGCGCATAATACTCGGCCTGGATCGGAATCAGCATCTCATGCACGGCGCACATGGCGTTGATCACCAGCAGACCCAGGCTGGGAGGGCAGTCGATGATCACGTAATCGTAATGCTCCTCGCTGGTTTCGAGGAACTCGTCGACCGCGTTCTTCAGCAGGGAATTGCGATCCGCCATATCGGCGACCTCCAATTCCGCGCCACTCAGATCGATGGAGGCGGGAACCACGTCAAGTTTTTCGAAGTCGGGACATGTGGTTTTGACTTCCGCGATGCTTTTGCGTCCTTCGATGACGTCGTACACGGAAGGCTGTCCGGAAGCGTGCGGGGCGCCCAGGGCGGTGGAGGCGTTGCCCTGCGGATCCATGTCGATGAGCAGCACTCTGCAGCCGAAATGGGCCAGGGCCGCGGACAGATTCACCGCGGATGTGGTTTTGCCGACGCCACCCTTCTGATTGGCTACGGCGATCAGCCTCGTCTGCGCCGGTTTCGGGCAAACGGCACGCTCCAGCGCCTTGTACCGCGATGATTCGTCCGCGATCTGCGCGCCAACCGGGGAATTCGATCCCTTGAAGATTCGCTTGATGGTATCCGTCGCGGATTCCATCGAAGTCAGATTATCTGGTTCACCAGGTCCAGTCATGAACTAGCCTTCCTATGCATATTCAAACTCAAGTTTCATCATTCGTGTGGACAGAAGCACTTCCGTGCGCAGCCCTTCGCGCCATTGTGGACAACGGTGGATAGTCGGTGGATAACTCATCCAATCATCCAAAAGTTATCCACCGAGTAATCGCTGCAAATCCAAGCTTTTTTGAAAGCATTTTTACAGCGTTCATGCGATTGTGGATAATGTGGATAACTTGCGCCGTTTTGTGGATAACTTATCGCTTGTCCACCATCAGCACATGCGTCGATTCGAGTCCGGGACCGACTTCGGCATCCACTACACGCGGATGGATTCCGCCGTTTTTCGAGATCTCCTTGGCTGCCTTGACGATCTCGTCCTGCGCGGAGCGTCCTTTCAGCGCGACCAGACGTCCGCCTTTGTCCAGCAGCGGAAGCGTCCATCCGGATAGTTTGGTCATCGGAGCGACGGCCCGGCAGGTCACTACGGCGAAGGGATGGGTCACGTGGATGGGATTGCCGTCAAGATCGACCGGCTCCGCTCCCCTACCCTTTCGTCCTCCCTTCGAACCACGGACGGCGGCGATCACCGCGTCGGCTCGGGAGCGCACGATGGAGACGTTCTCCAGACCCATCTCCTCAACGCATTCATGAAGCCATTCGACACGGCGTTCCATCGGCTCAACCAAGGTGAAGCGATGATCCGGCAGACAGGCGGCCGCCACGATGCCTGGGAAACCACCACCACTGCCGATATCCGCGACCGTCTTGAACTGCCTTTTCGAAGTGGCCTCTCGCACGAACGGCACGATGGCCGCGGAATTCAGGATATGACGCTCCCAGATGATGCCGACGTCCCGCGGCCCGATCAGTCCACGAGGCTCGCCTTCCGTGGCGAGTTTCACGTGAAACACCTTAAGCTTGTCCAACGCATCGCCAAGCACTTCCTCAAGAATCGGCGATCCGTCCAGTTCGTCATGCACATCACTCATGCTCACCATCCTATATCCCAATCTCTCCCTCCCACCACGTGACACACAACTCAGCCCCCATTATTTGCACTCCCTCCCCTCCCCGACCATAAGACACGTACAGAAAAAACAAGGTTGCTCACCCCAAAGCGAAGGCCGCCATATTTCGTTCCCGACCGTAAGCTTGGCCGAACGGCCTTGAGTGTGTCGGGATCGAAATATGGCGGCCGCAGCGCACTTAAAACAGCAAAATAAAATTGCGGCACGAAAAAGAATCCGCAGAAAAGCCCGACGTACTGGATAACATATCGTATGAAAACCAACAAAAAAGCGCCACTTAAAAGAGCAGCGCTTGAACGTTTCACGTGAAACCCTATACGACTTTTCAGCCTTCGTCATCGATATCGTCGATGTCATCGACCGCCGAGGCCTTGACATACACCGTGACATAACGATGCGGTTCCTCGCCGTGGGAACGTGACTTCATCCCCTCTTCACGCACGACATCATGAACGATCTTGCGCTCGAAGGAGTTCATCGGCTTCAGATCCACCGGCTCTCCGGTCTCACGCGCCTCATCGATGGCGTCCAGGGCGAGGTCGTGCAGACGCTGGCGCTTGCGCTTCAGGAAGCCGTCGACATCCACGATGAGGTGGGAGCGTTCGCCGGTTTTCTGCTGCACAGCAAGGCGGGTCAGCTGCTGCAGCGCGTCGACCACTTCCCCATTGCGTCCGATTAGATGCTTGATGTCGGTGTCGTCGTCGGCGACGATCTGCACCATCGGACGGTTGTTGCGCACGCCCATTTCTATGTCGCCTTCGTAGTCGGCGATGTCGAGCAATCCTTCGAGGTAATCGGCAGCGATATCAGCTTCCTCATTGAGCTGATCGATGGTCTTCTCATCATCTTGCGCCATGGTTCTGTACTCCTTTGAGCGGGGTTCTTGTTATTCAAGTCTAGCGATTGTTGTGTATCACGTTGGTGATTGCCGCGTATAAAACGGTGTGTCCTGTGTTTCACGTGGAACACAGGACACACCCGATACTTATTTCTTCTTCTTTTTCTTGCGACTCGGCTGCACGCGCTGATAGCCGTTCTTTTCCTTGTTCTCGGCTGCTTCCTTGGCCTTCTGCAGCTCCTCCTCCTCGAGGGACGGCAGGCCGGCCTTGGCACGGCGGGCGTTCTCATGGGCGTGGTCGCGCCTCTCCTTCGCCTCGGCCGCGGGCGAACCCGGGGTCGGGAAGACGTGGATCTGCCAGATTGAACGCAGCAGGTTGCAGACGTTGTTGGTAAGCCAGTAGACCAGCACGGCGAACGGCATGGCGACGCCCGAGAAGATGTACATGATCGGGAATATCCAGAGCATCATCTTCTGCATCATTTCGGTCTGCTTGTTCGCAGCGGTCTGCGCCATGTTGCGCTTCATGCTGTTGTACTGCATGAGCCACAGGCAGAAGCACATCAACGCCACGAAGATGCCGATGACGATCTTGCCGTGGATGCCGGCTGTGGTGAAGTTCTCGGCCACGTTCACGCCGAACACATTAGTGGAGGTGAACTGCTTGGCGGTGGCGATGTCGAAGGCGCCAAGGCCTTGTCCGTTCCTGAATTTGCCGCGTGCGATATAAGGAATGGCCGACAGCGTGTAGAACATGCACATGAACACGGGGCCCTGCACGAACATAGGCAGCATGGATGTGCAGCCGCCCATCGGGTTCGCGTCGTTGTCCTCGTACAGCTTCATGATTTCGCGCTGCATGGCCTCTTTGCTGGCCGGATCGTTCTTGCCCTTGTACTTGTTTTGGATGCGCTGCATCTTGGGCTGCAAAACGGCCATCTGGGCCTGCATCTTGCGCATGCCCTTCATGGACTTGTAGAACAGCGGGAACACGCACGCCTGGACCACAATCACCAGGAACACGATGGACATGACCCACGAGAAACCGATCTCGTTCATGCCCAGCATCACCATGAATCGGTGGAATCCGGCCATAATCTGCGTCATGAGCCACTCGACGGGGTACAGGAGCTTATACAGCCAGCCCCAGAAACCGCTGTCGAGGAGGAATTGATCTTGATTCATTACAGGCCATTCTCCTTATCGCCTATAGGTTCATCTACATCCAGAGGCGTGAGACGAGGCTCCTCGTGTGCCTTCGACCACGAACATCTGTAAAACAAGGAATAGAGCTGCGGAACATCGTCGATTCCACCACGGTTCCATTGATTGCAGCGAAGAAGGCGCAATAACGCAAGAAGGCCACCCTTAAGGCAGCCAAATCGTTCAATCGCCTGAATCGCATAATTCGAACAGCTTGGATAGTACCGGCATCGGGGCGCGGTACGGGCGGAAATATGCTTTTGATACCAGCGGATGAGCCGCACCGTCCAATGACGACGACGATTTTCGCTCATTGACGCTGGGCGGTTTTATGCTTCACCGCTTCGAAACATGCCGCCATCTGCTGCTCGAGCGACAAAAAATCGGCACGTGCGGCACTTGGCTTGGCGCGTAACACGATATCGCAGGATTCAGGTAACAGGGATTCGTATTTCCGCGCAAGCACGCGGAAACGCCTTTTCACGGCATTACGCGTGACCGCGTTGCCGACGGCTTTGGAAACGGCCAGGCCTATACGACGACCATGCACCGTCGTGGTATCGCCCGTCACGGCATCGTCGCGCATCGAATAATGCACGACGATGTCCTCACGCGATACCCTACGACGGCGTTTGAGCACCGCAACGAAATCGCGATGGCTTTTCAGCCGTTCCACCGCTCTATGCCACTAAAAAATCAGGCAGCGAGGGACTTGCGGCCCTTGGCGCGGCGACGGTTGATCAGAGCGCGACCCGCGCGGGTGCGCATACGCTGACGGAAACCGTGCTTCATGTGACGACGGCGGTTGTTCGGCTGGAATGTCCTCTTCATAATTAATGCTCCCGGTGTTTTAGCCATGCCAAGGCACGGCTCCTCATGAGTCAAGCTCTACTAAATTACTCTGACCCCTGAACAGAATGAAATTCAAAACCGTTTCCTTCATATTTTCATGGGGATTCCCCACGAAGAATAATCCACAAAATCGTTGCTATTCCGCCGAACTCCCCACAAAAGTTATCCACAAACCACGTCAACGTTATTCACAATTCAGTTTTTTCAACACGCGCCACGGTGGATAACCTGGGGAAAAAAGAGTACAAATATACAGTTGCACCGTAATGGCACGTCTATCGAGAAAGGGGTTATCCGTGTCTGAAAAAACGACAACAGACCCTCTCGAACAGGCTCGTGGGGTATGGTCCGACGCCCTGGCGTTGCTGCATCAGAATCCATCGCTTTCCGTACGTGACAAAAGCTGGCTGGAGAACGTCTATCCGGAAGGCATGTGGGGGCCGACCATCATGCTGTGCGTGCCCTCCGCCGCAGCCCAGCAGGCGCTCCAGACCGAATTGAACAAACCTTTGATGGAGGCGCTGCGCGAATCGGCCGAACAGGACATCTTCCCGGCATTCAAAATCGTCGAGAAGCCTTCGAAGCCCGAAACGGCGCCCATCGAAAACTATCCGCGCTTCTCCCCCACGAAATTGCCGGCAAAAGCGCCCGTGAAGCCACTTGCGAAGTCGCCCGCGAACGAGACCACGCAGGGTCAGCTGCCGATTCCGACGACCATGCCGCCGGAACATCACAACAACTTCCAAAGCGGCCAGAACAGGCCTTTGCTCGATCCTGAGACCCATCTGAACAAGAACGCCACCTTCGACACTTTTGTTCCTGGCGATTCCAATCGTTTCGCGCGTACCGTGGCACTGGCCGTGGCTGAGGGATCCGGACATGATTTCAATCCTTTGTGTATCTATGGCGGCTCCGGCTTGGGCAAAACCCACCTGCTGAACGCCATCGGCAACTACGCGCTGGTCAAGGATCCCAACCTCAAGGTGCGTTACGTGACCAGCGAGGAGTTCACCAACGAGTTCATCGAGGCCTTGGCGGACACCAACCAGAGTTCCGGACAAATCAAGGAATTCAACCGCCGCTACCGTGAGGTGGACGTGCTGCTCATCGACGACATCCAGTTCCTGAGCGGCAAGGACGCGACGCTTGAACAGTTCTTCCATACGTTCAATACCCTGCACCAGGCCAACAAGCGTATCGTAATCGCCTCCGATGTGCCTCCGAAGGATCTGCAGGGCTTCAACGAACGTCTGATCTCCCGCTTCGAATCCGGACTGACCGTCGACGTCAAGCCGCCGGATCTGGAGACGCGAATCGCCATTCTGCGCATGATCGCGGCCATGAACGCGTCCGATATCCCCAACGACGTGCTCAATCTCATCGCGGAGCGCTTCACGGAGAACATCCGAGAGCTTGAGGGTGCGCTGAACCGTGTGACGGCCATGGCCTCGCTGAGCAACCAGCCGGTCACCCGCGCGCTGGCGGAACAGACCCTGCAGGACTTCTTCACCACCGATGTGGAGATCAAGCCCGCGGACATCATCAGCCAGGTGGCGAAGTACTTCTATCTGACCTTCGATGACATCGTGGGCCGGTCCCGCACCAAGAAGATCGCGTTGGCCCGTCAGATCGCCATGTATCTGGTGAGGGAGCTGACCAGCATGAGCCTCAACGATATCGGGTTAGTGTTCGGGGGTAAGGACCACACCACCGTGATGCACGCGTACACCCGCATCAATGACGAGATGCAGGAAAAGCAGGAGATCTACAACTATGTGACCGAGCTGACTCTGCAGCTCAAGCAAAGGTCGAACGACAAGTAATCACGCATAGCCATTACTAGGCGCGCAGGCGTTGTCCCGTAACGTTTTTCTCAAGGTCGGTAAATTATTTACCGACCTTTTTACTTCCGTGGTGACACGCCGACGTGTGAATCGTTTTATGTCGAGTTATCCACAGGGATATCCACTTTCCGGGGAAAAATCTGTGGAAAACACGTTGGAAACGCCGCTGGAGCCGGTGGGCAAATCGTGGACTATTCACCGGGAAATGTGGATAACTTTTCATCGAGCTTTGGCCTGTGGATAAATGCCCTGGTTTTCCACATGCTGTTCCGAAGTTATCCACAGAAGGCGGTTGTCAGCGAGACGTTGCGAAATATGGGGTGAACTCGGTTATCCACACTATCCACAGGGCTTATTATTACGGATGTAGGATTTTTCTTAATATAATCATCAAATTCATAAAGCGGGGAATTCCCCACGCTTTTCCTCCCGTATACCGCTTCGCTAGAATGGCATGTGGAACGAACGAAACGAGGAATACCCCATGAAAGTCGAAGTCAATTCCCAAGCACTTGCCGACGCCGTGGCATGGACCACACGCGTCATCGATGCCCGCCCAGCAGCGCCGATTCTTGCGGGCATACGCCTGGAGGCCATCGACGGCACACTCCAGCTTTCCGCCTTCAATTACGCCATTTCCGCCCGTCATCACATCGAAGCCGGCATCGACGAAGCCGGAAGCGTGCTGGTTCTAGGCAAACTACTCGCCGACATCACCAAATCCCTGCCGGCCGCCAAAGCTTATCTCTCCACCGATGGCTCGATCATGACCATCACTTCGGGCAAATCGACCTTCACCATGCAGCTCATGCCGGAAAGCGAATACCCGGATCTGCCCGTGGTGCCGCCGACTCTCGGTCAGGCGGACTCCGCCGCCTTCGCACAGGCCGTCAACCAAGCCTCCGTCGCAGTCTCCCGTGAAGAGAACCGTCCCGTTCTCACCGGCATCCGCGTCCAATTCCAGGGCGATAAGGTCATCATGAGCTCCACGGATCGTTTCCGTCTGGCTCGCTCGAGCTTCGCTTGGAATCCGGCCGATCCGACCATCAGCACCACCGCGCTGGTCCGCGGTTCCCTGCTTCGCGACATGGCCCGCTCCTTGGATGAGCACCAGGACATCGTCATCGATTTCGATGCTGAGAATCCGTCCCTGCTTGGCTTTGAGAACGCAGGCCGTGTGTCCACGTCGCAGCTCATCGATGGCGAATTCCCGGCCGTGGACCGCCTGTATGCCGACGAATACCCGATCCAGGCGGTCATCAGCAAGCAGGCTCTCGTCGACGCCATCAAACGCGTGTCTCTGGTGGCCGAACGCAACGCCCCGATCCGTATGATGTTCACCGGCCAGGAGTTGACCCTGTCCGCAGGCGCCGCCGACGAGGCCCAGGCCAAGGAGATCCTCGACATCGACATGGACGGTGAGGACATCACCGTGGCCTTCAACCCGTCCTATCTGGTCGAAGGCCTGAGCGCAATCAGCGACCCGTTCGTGCGCATGAAGATGACCACCGCGGTCAAGCCCGTGGAATTCAACGGACAGAAGGAAGCCGACTCCGACGAATCCATGGACTACCGGTACCTGCTGGTGCCGATGCGCTTCAACAGCTGAGTCCGATTTCGGTTGGCTGGCTGCGAAAGTCCGATGCCTCCGCAGCCAGCCAACGGAACCATCAGCGAGATGCCGTCGCCGTAGCCTGCAAACCCTTCCAATACGAACTTTTTCTACTTCCATCCTCCAAATCAAACAAATCCTCCAAAGGTTTTGACGTTCCATGCATATTTCCCGTCTCGCACTTGACCACTACCGGTCCTGGGAGCATTGCGTAATCGATTTCGAGCCGGGAATCAACATTCTGCAGGGATCCAACGGCCTGGGAAAGACCAATATCGTGGAAGCCGTGGAAGTGCTTTCCACCGGATCCAGCCATCGCACGTCATCGTCGCTGCCGCTCATCGAAAAGGGGTACCCCTCCGCCACCATCCGAGCCAATGTGGAAGGTACGGACGGACAGCGCTCATACGAGATCACCATCGCTGCGCGCGGAGCCAACAGAGCGCGAGTGGACGGCGGGAAATCGCAATACATGCGGGACATCATAGGAACGGTGCCATCCGTATCCTTCACCCCCGAAGACCAGCGTCTGGTGTCGGGCGATCCCGCCACCAGAAGGAACTTCCTCAACCAAGCCGCATCGCTGCTGCTCCCCCGCTATATGCAGTCGCTGCAGCAGTTCGCACACATCGCCAAACAGCGTGCCGCGTTGCTCAAACAGCTTTCGGACGGCTCTGGAATCGACTCCGAATACGGGCGTCAGGCCGTGCTGAGCGGCCTGGAGGTGTGGACCGGGCAATTCATCGAAATCGGCATGCAGGTGACGCGGGACCGCAACGAAGTGATCGGACGGCTGCGTGATCCCTTTTCTCGTATTTACAAGGCGCTGGCGGGAGCCAGCGAAGCGGCAGATCTGTTATACGAGCCGTCCTTCGACGAAGTGATGTTGTACGACGAGCCGGCGGCGGAGATCAGCCGGCATTTCCAACGGATCTACCCCGGCGAGGTGGCTCGCGGGCAGAATCTGATCGGCCCGCAGCGGGACGACCTGACCTTGCTGCTCAACGACATGCCGGCTCGCGAATTCGCTTCGAACGGCGAGATGTGGACGATGGCGCTGGCTTTGAAAATGGCGCTGTACGAGGTGGTTTCGGCGCAGTGGGACACCAAGCCGATCGTCATCCTCGACGATGTGTTCGCCCAGCTCGACGAATCCCGACGCGGGCAGATACTCGATTTCGCCAAACGGCAGGACCAGGTGCTCATCACCGTCGCCGCGGCAAGCGACATTCCCCAGGGCGGAGCACATGTCATCGATGTCGCCGCGTTGCGTCGCGCGCAATCGCAGGACATGGACGGCGATGTGGCCGCGATGGCGGCACTGCTCGCCGCCGGACGCGGCAAGCGCACACAGACCGCGCAGACGGAGCGGTCGCAGGACAAGGATGATGAGGACTGATGCCGAAGACGCCTATCTGCGAAACCCTGAAACTCGACCAACGCAAGCTGCCGGCCGAAGTGTTCGAACGCATCAGCAAACGCGCCGGACTCCTCAAGGAACGTGAGGAGAAGTCGCGCAAAGCGTGGGAAAGCTTTGGCAAACCTGGCCGCGATCCGGTGACGATGGGAAGTATTTTCAACATTCTGGCGCAGAACGGCGCCTGGATACCCCATCTGAAGATGGCGCAGATGCGGGATCATTGGGACCAGGTTGTAGGCAAGGCGAATGCGATGCACTCCTACCCCGTCAGCCTGCGCGACGGCGTATTGACGATTCGTTGCGACAGCCCGGCATGGACCACCACATTGTCATATATGGTGCCGGCGCTGACCGATACCATCCGCAAGAATCTCGAGGGACTGACCATCAACGAGGTGAAGGTCACGGGCCCACAGCAGCAGGGATTCAGCCGTGGGCGTATCTCCAGGAAGCTCCGGTACTGACGGGCACTTTCTTCACAGTCACCTTTTCATAGGGCCTTTTCATAGGGCCTTTTCGGAGCGCACTGGGTGGTCGTTCCCATTTTTTTTCGGAGCGCAAAACGGCGATATTCCGAGGATAAAGCCTCTCGCCCGCTGTCCCCCTCCATGAGTAGAATATCTAGCAGTGTATGTAAACGCCTAGAAGGGGCTTTTATTTGCGTTCTAGGTGGTATCACCTGCGTAAATGACCCTGACGGCGGGGTAAATGCAGGAAGGAATCTCTGTGGCAGACCTTGATGCGGATTCGCTGAACGAATCAGCTGAAAACACGCAGGAAGATCAGATTCAGGATCAAATCCAGAACGACCAGCTCGAAGACGCGCAGCTCGACGATTCATTGTCGCCGGAGCACTATGACGCATCCGATTTGAGGGTTCTGGAAGGCCTCGAGGCGGTGCGCATCCGCCCAGGCATGTACATCGGCTCCACCGGCCCCCGCGGTCTGCACCACCTGGTGTACGAGATCGTCGACAACTCCGTCGACGAGGCGCTCGCCGGCTACGCTTCGCATATCGAAGTGACGATTCTGCCGGACGGCGGCGTGCGCGTGGTGGACGACGGCCGAGGCATTCCGGTCGATGAGGTGCCGGGAGAAGGCATCTCCGGCGTCGAAACCGTGATGACCAAGCTCCACGCCGGCGGCAAGTTCGGCGGCGGCGGATACGCGGTCTCCGGCGGCCTGCACGGCGTGGGCATCTCCGTGGTGAACGCGCTGTCCACCCGCGTGGACATCGAGGTGCGCCGTCAGGGCTTCCACTGGACCCAGACCTACATCAACCAGAAGCCGACCGCGCGTCTGCTCAAGGGCAAGCCGATGGAGGAAGGCGAGTCCACCGGCACCTCCGTGACCTTCTGGGCCGATGGCAAGATCTTCGAAACCACTACATACGATTTCGAGATCCTGCGCAACCGCTTCCAGCAGATGGCATTCCTGAACAAGGGACTGAAGATCTCGCTCACCGACCTGCGCGAGCCCGACCAGGCCGGCGACGAGGTGTCCGGCGAGGACAACGACGGTGAGGAGAAGTTCCAGACCGTCACCTACCAGTACAACGACGGCATCAAGGACTACGTCGACTACCTGGTGAAGTCCCGCAAGGCCACCCCGGTCGAACCGGACGTCATCGACTTCGAGGCCGAGGACCTGAAGATCGGCATCTCCGCGGAAATCGCCATGCAGTGGACCACCGCGTACTCCGAAGCCGTGCACACCTTCGCCAACACCATCTCCACCACCGAGGGCGGCACCCACGAGGAGGGCTTCCGCGCTGCGCTGACCTCCCTGGTCAACCGTTACGCACGCGAGAAGAACATCCTCAAGGACAAGGACGAGAACCTCTCCGGTGACGACGTGCGCGAAGGCCTGACCGCCGTGGTGTCCGTCAAGCTCACCAACCCGCAGTTCGAAGGACAGACGAAGACCAAGCTCGGCAATTCCGAGGCGAAGACCTTCGTGCAGCGCGTCATGACCGACAAACTCGGCGACTGGTTCGACGCCCACCCGAGCGAGGCCAAGAACATCATCCAGAAGGCCATCGAAGCTTCCCGTGCACGTCTCGCCGCCAAGAAGGCACGCGAGAACACCCGCCGCAAGTCGATCTTCGAATCGGCCGGTATGCCGGACAAGCTGAAGGACTGCCAGTCCAACAATCCGGAGGAATGCGAGCTGTTCATCGTGGAGGGCGATTCCGCAGGCGGCTCCGCCATCCAGGGACGCAACCCGATCACGCAGGCCATCCTGCCGCTGCGAGGCAAGATTCTCAACACCGAGCGCGCAAGCCTTGACCGCATGATGAAGTCCGACACCATCGAATCGCTGATCACCGCCGTCGGCGGCGGCTACGGCGAGGATTTCGACCTCAACAAGGTGCGCTACCACAAGGTCATCATCATGGCCGATGCCGATGTCGACGGCGCCCATATCGCAACCCTGAACCTGACGTTGTTCTTCCGCTACATGCGTCCGATGATCACCGCCGGTTACGTGTACGTGGCTATGCCTCCGCTGTATCGCCTCAAGTGGACCAAGGGGCCGCACGACTTCGTCTACACCGACGCCGAACGCGACCGTGTGCTCGCCGAAGGCAAGGCGGCCGGCCGTCAGCTGCCGAAGGGCGAAGGCATCCAGCGGTACAAGGGTCTGGGCGAGATGAGCTACCAGGAGCTGTGGGAGACCACCATGGACCCTGAGCACCGCATTTTGAAGCAGGTGCAGATCGAGGACGCGGCAGCCGCGGACGAGACCTTCTCCATGCTCATGGGCGACGAAGTCGAACCCCGTCGTCTGTTCATCCAGCGCAACGCGCGAAACGTCAGCTGGATCGACGCGTAAGGGCTTTGCGAGGACTTCTAGGCAAGGATTAAGAAATTGGCAGACGAAAACAATAACAACGAAGACGGCCAGTTCGTGCCGGACGGTTCCATGGAACCATTGAGCCCGCAGGAGGCCGACAACACCGACTACGGCCTGATGGTGGGTGAACGCGTCCAGAAGAAGGATCTGCAGCAGGAGATGCGCGAATCCTATCTGGCGTACGCCATGTCCGTGATCGTCGACCGCGCGCTCCCCGATGTGCGCGACGGCATGAAGCCGGTGCATCGCCGTGTGATCTACGCGATGTACGACGGCGGCTACCGCCCCGACCGTGGCTACTCCAAGTGCGCACGCGTGGTCGGCGAGGTCATGGGCAAGTACCATCCGCACGGCGATTCCGCCATCTACGACACGTTGGTGCGTATGGCGCAGTCGTGGTCGATGCGATACACGCTGGTTGACGGCCAGGGCAACTTCGGCTCCCCCGGCGATGATCCCGCCGCGGCAATGCGTTACACCGAATGCCGTATGGCGCCGCTTGCCATGGAAATGGTGCGCGATATCGACAAGGACACCGTCGATTTCCTGCCGAACTATGATGGCAAGACCCAGGAACCGACCGTGCTGCCGGCCCGCTTCCCGAACCTGCTGTGCAACGGTTCGTCCGGCATCGCCGTCGGCATGGCAACCAACATCCCGCCGCACAACATGCGTGAGGTGGCCGAAGGCGTGCACTGGGCGCTCGACCATCCGGACGTCAGCCGTGAGGAACTGCTCGACAACCTGATCCGCATCATCAAGGGGCCGGACTTCCCTACTGGTGCAACGATTCTCGGTCACAAGGGCATCGAACAGGCCTACCGCACCGGCCGCGGTCTGATCACCATGCGCGCGGTCGTGAACACCGAGGAGATCAAGGGCCGTATGTGCCTGGTGATCACCGAGCTGCCGTACCAGGTGAACCCTGATCGTCTGGTCGTATCCATCCGCGAAGCGGTGCGTGACGGCAAGATTCAAGGCATCGCCGACATGCGCGACGAAACCTCCGGCCGTACCGGCCAGCGCCTCGTGCTCGTGCTCAAGCGCGACGCCGTGCCGAAGGTCGTGCTCAACAACCTGTACAAGCATTCCCAGCTGCAGCAGACCTTCGGCGCGAACATGCTGGCACTGGTCGACGGTGTGCCGCGCACGCTGTCCCTGGATGCGTTCATCCGCCATTGGGTGAACCACCAGCTCGAGGTCATCGCACGCCGTACCGCCTACCTCAAGCGCGAGGCCGAGGAACGCGACCACATCCTGCAGGGCTATCTGAAGGCCCTTGACATGATCGATGAGGTCATTGCCCTCATCCGTGCCTCCGAGTCCGCGGAGACCGCCCGCACGGGCCTTATGGACCTGCTTGACGTGGACGAGGTGCAGGCCGACGCCATCCTGGCCATGCAGCTGCGCCGACTGGCCGCCCTGGAACGTCAGAAGATCCTCGACGAGCACAACGAGCTCATGCGCAAGATCGCCGACTACAACGACATCCTCGCCAAGCCGGAACGCCAGCGCAAGATCGTCGGCGACGAGCTGGACGAAATCGTCGCCAAGTACGGTGATGACCGCCGTACCAAGATTCTGCCGTACTCCGGCGAGATGAACGTCGAAGACCTGATCGCCGAGGAGAATGTGGTCGTCACCGTGACCCACTCCGGTTTCATCAAGCGCACCAAGGCCGACGAATACCGCGCCCAGCACCGCGGTGGCAAGGGCATCAAGGGCGCCAAGCTGCGCGAGGACGACGTGGTGGACCACTTCTTCCTGACCAGCACGCACAACTGGCTGCTGTTCTTCACCAACAAGGGCCGCGTGTACCGTCTGAAGGCATACGAGCTGCCGGAAGGTTCCCGCGATTCCAAGGGACAGCACGTGGCGAACCTGCTGCAGTTCGGCCCGGACGAGACGATCCAGACCGTGCTGTCGATTCCGAATTACGACGTGGCCAAGTACCTGGTGCTCGCCACCCGTTCCGGCAAGGTGAAGAAGACCGCGCTGGCCGAATACGACTCCCCGCGTCAGGGTGGCCTCATCGCGGTGCGCCTCATGACCGACGAGAATGGCGAGAATGCGGACGAGCTTATAGGCGCCGCGCTGTGCAACGCGGATGACGACATCATCCTCGTCTCCAAGCAGGGCATGAGCCTGAAGTTCGAAGCCAACGACGAGCAGCTGCGCCCGATGGGCCGCCAGAC
>ERZ1034871.194-NODE-194-length-36848-cov-4.374392_pt1 | contig 36848 bp, 26 predicted proteins | sample MGYA00520631_ERZ1034871 | MGnify/ENA primary metagenome ERZ1034871 (study PRJEB33766, sample SAMN09781721) | gut metagenome | biome: gut microbiome | host: Homo sapiens | place: Madagascar | study: EMG produced TPA metagenomics assembly of the PRJNA485056 data set...
GCTCGGGAGCACGAGCGGGCGCAGGGGCAGAGTAGTTCTGGTAGTTACCGCCGTTGTTCTGCTGGTAACCACCACCCTGCTGGCCGCCATTCCTCTGCGAGAGGAACTCGACCTCATCAACGATTACCTCGATCTTGCTACGCTTCTGTCCGTCGCGCTCCCAGGAGCTCCAGCGAAGCTTGCCCTCGATGGCAACCTTCATGCCCTTGGAGAGGAAACGGGAGAGCGGTTCGGCACGATTGCCAAACACGACGCAGTCGATGTAGTTGGGAACGTCCTCCCACTCGCCGCTCTGCGGATTACGACGACGGTCGTTGACGGCAACGCCAAAGGTAAGAACCTGGGTTCCGCCAGCGGTCGAGCGCAGCTCCGGGTCACGAGTGAGGTTACCGGAAATGTTCACCCTGTTGATACTCATGCTTGCTTACGCCTCTCGTCCGTGAACGCGCACGTCCACACTTCCAAAACTAGTCCCTGTCGTTGCGACGCACGATCATGTGGCGCTTCACCGCATCGTTGATGCGGAGAACGCGATCGAGCTCGGCGATCTGAGCGGGGTCTGCGTGGAAGTCGACGAGGGTGTAGTCACCCTCGGTGAGCTTGTCGATCTCAAAGGCGAGCTTGCGCTTGCCCCAGTCCTCGACGTTGTCGATCTTGCCGCCGTTCTCGGTGACAGCGACGTCAATACGCTTGGAGACGCCGGCACGAGCCTCCTCAGTGGCCGCGGGATCGACAAAATACAGCAGTTCATAAGCCTTCATGTGGTCACCTCCTCTGGGCTAACGGCTCCGGTTAGTGAAGGTGCATCCGGAGCAGGAAAGGTCGATTTGGTATCGTAACACAGATGCGTCCAAACTCTTCGTCATCACGCCTCAAACACGACTCCCCATACGTTCCCCACACAAGAAGCGTAGCAGGCGGTGCTTGCAGAAAAATATCCCCGGGCTGCAGATACCTGCCCGGGGATACGTATGTGCACGTAAAGCGCCTGAAGACGAGAAACGCGAGGCCACTTCGCCCAGGCCTCGCCACGGACTCTACAAGAATCGGGGCGAATCGTACGTGTCACCGGAGGCGGGCAGGCTTTTCACGCCGTCGTCACCTGCGCCTTCCGTATTCTGGGAAGAGCCCTCCTGCCCCACGGGCTCGTTCTTCTCGCCCGCCGCGGGCGCAGGCTGCTGCGAGGTAGCCGGCGTGGAGGCGCCTTGCCGCACGAAGGCATCGCCTTCCGCGGGGTCTGCGGGGTTCTGCGGCTCCGGAAGGGTGGCGACGGAGGCCGGGAGCGGGTCTGCGCTCGCGCCCCATGCGGGAACGTCGAAGTTCCTCATCCACAGTCCAACGGCCGTGACCTGGATGAGCGTAACGAAGGTCTGACCCACGCTCGCGAGGTACGCCATGAACATGACCAGGGGGAAGATGCCGGCAATCACGTCCGCAAGCACGTTCACGAACGCGCGGTAGTCCGCGGAGAAGCCGGCCAACACCGCAAAGTCGATCACGTGGGCGACGGAGGGCATCATCGCTACGAGGCCAACGACGCTCAGCACGAAGCCTATGACAAGCGATGCCAGCGTCGTGATTCCCGTGATCTTCGCGATGCCGCCAAAGTCCGCCTTCAGCATGTCCCACAGGCGATTTGCCTGGTAGCCCGCCTTGAAGTTCTGGTACACGGCCGCACGGAGCGCAACGACGCACAGGATGACGTTCACGAAGAGCGAGGCGATGGCCACGAGCAAGTTCATCACGTCGTCGTTATGAGTCAGCCGCATAAGGACAAGCGAGATCGCCTCCCACACGGCGAGCCAGCCCAGGCACGCCACAAAGCCGCGCCAGCCGCTCTTGATGCACTCGCCCACGCGGACGCCCTTCTGCTTGGGCGATGCGTCCACGCCCCACGCCGTGAGCCTCGCCCACTCCAGCGCGTAGCCAAACACGCCCAGGGGCCCAACGATGGGCACGAAGTTCGCTATGCCCGCGACCAGCAGCACCTTCCACCAGCCCTTGTCGCGCGTGAGCAGCGCCCACGACCTAGAGTAGTACGCTTCCCTCTGAGCACTCATATCGGTCTCCTTTCGGCCTGCTGGCCGGCAGCGAGGCGGCTTACTTGCAAATGATTGTCGCATACGGCTCGTTACATCTTTGCACGGCGCGGGCGACTGTCAAGATGCGCGCAAGGCAGATGTGATCTAGAGCGTGCGGTACTCTCGCGCTCTATAAAAAACGGGCGGAACCAAGGTTCCACCCGTAAAGCTTCTAATGGCGGAGGAGGAGGGATTCGAACCCTCGTACCCGCGAAGCGGGTAAACGGTTTTCGAGACCGCCGCATTCAACCACTCTGCCACCCCTCCGTGGGGTATTGGCTATCTAAAAGTGGCGCCCGAAGGCGCCACAGGACTATTCTGGCGGAGAGTCTGGGATTTGAACCCAGGATACGCTTTAGGCGTATACACGATTTCCAATCGTGCTCCTTCGGCCACTCGGACAACTCTCCTCAAAACCGCGGAAGCAAGTATACATTACTTTACCCCCTTGTGTGAAGCCCATTATTTCTACAATTTTTGCCCACGAACCCAGGCGCGGCATACCGCGCCACCCGAGCGCCCGGCAAAATGCGCCGGCACCCCCTCGCGCAAGAACGGCTATATTCGTAGTTCGCATCGATACGCACCCAACAACGCAGGGAGAAGAACGTGATTCCCGAGCTCATATCCTCCTCTGGGCCAGACGTCACCGCCGTTGCCATCCCCGCATGGCTCGACGCGTCCGCCGTGGCGGTAGGCTCCGTCTCCGGAGTCCTCGTCGCAACGGAGCGCAAGCTCGACCTCGTGGGCTTCATCGTGCTCGCCATGCTCGGCGGCCTGGGCGGCGGCCTCATCCGCGACCTCATCATCCAGCACAACGACGTCTACATGGTCAACTCGCCATATGCCATCCCCATGACGGTCCTCGTCGGGTGCGGCGGCTTCCTGTTTCCCAGCCTGCTCACGCGGTTCCCGCACCTCATCGAGTGGGTCGACATCATCTCCGTCGGCCTGTTCGTGGCCGCCGGCTCCGACAAGGCGATCGTGTACCACATGAACCCGTGGGCCGTCGTGCTCATGGGCACCGTCACCGGCGTCGGCGGAGGCATGCTCCGCGACATCTTCCTCGGCAACACGCCGCGCATCTTCCAGCGCAGCAACTTCTATGCCATCTGCGCCATCGCGGGCTCCATCGTGTTCTACATGCTCGTCATCCACGCCAACGTCACCGGCGAGTGGGCCACAGCCATCAGCGTCTCCGTCGTCATCCTCATGCGCCGGCTGTCGCTGCACTTCAACATACTTTCCCCGGCAAACGTGGACCTCGCGCCCGCGGTCAAGAAGAAGGTCCGCGTCATCTACCACCTCGCGCAGGAAGATGGAAGAGAGAACTCCAGGCGCATCCTTCGCAAGTTCGAGGGGCGCGACGGCTACCAGATAACCTACGTGCAGCAGTCCTCCCCGGACGACAGGCGCCCCAAACCCGGCCAGGCGCACGCTCCCCACACGCGCGTGATCGACAGGATAGAGATCGAGGACGACGTCTCCGAGGATGCGGTCGCGGGCGCCTCGCCGCAAGGCATCGGCAACAAGCGGCAGCGCTCCTAGCACAGCCACATCAGTGCCGCCCGCACATCGTCGCACTCACGAAGACGCCGCCGAGAAGAGCCCCATGCCCTTCTCGGCGGCGAAGTCTTGCACCTGTCTCTTGCGTTGTCGCAGCCCTGCGAGCGCAGGGTCCTGTCGGTCGCAGGCCCTACTTGTTCACCAGGCCGTTCCTGACGCGCCACTTGCGGCGCTCCGTCTCGGAGAGGATGCGCTTGCGCATACGGATGCTCTTCGGGGTTACCTCGACCAGCTCGTCGTCCATGATGTACTCCAGGGCCTCCTCGAGCGTGAACGTCCTAGGCGGCGTCAGCTGCACCGCGATGTCCGCGGTGGAGGAGCGCTGGTTGCCCAGCTGCTTGGTGCGGGCAACGTTCACGACCATGTCGCCGGGCTTGGAGCGCTCGCCCACGAGCATGCCCTCATAGCAGCCGTCGCCGGGCGACACAAACAGCTGACCGCGCTCCTGCAGCGTGCCCAGGGCGTACGCGACGGCCTTCTCGGTCGACATGGAGATCATGGCGCCGTTCTGGCGGCCGCCGATCTCACCGGCAAACGGGCCGTACTCCAGGAAGTTGTGATAGAACACGGCCTCGCCGTGCGTCACGTTCATGATGCGGGTCTTCAGGCCCATGATGCCGCGCGTGGGAATGTGGAACTCAAGGTGAGTCTGCTGGATGCCTGCGCTCATGTTGCTCATGGTGCCGCCGGCGTTGCCAAACACCTCGATGACCTTGCCGGAGCACTCGTTCGGGCACTCGACGACGGCCTCCTCGATCGGCTCGAGCTTGTTGCCGTTCTCGTCCTTCTTGAACAGGACCTTCGGGCGACCAACCTGGAACTCGAAGCCCTCGCGGCGCATCTGCTCCATCAGGACGGACAGGTGCAGGATGCCGCGACCCGCAACCTCGACGCCGGTCTTGTCCGGGGTCTCCTCGATGCGCATGGTCACGTTGTTCTCGCGCTCCTGCTCCAGGCGCTCCTTAAGCTGGCGGCCGCCAACGATGTCGCCCTCGCGGCCGACAAGCGGGCTCGTGCTGGGCTCGAAGATGACGGAGAGCGTGGGCGGGTCGATCTCGATCGGGTCGAGCTCGACGGGGTTCTCGGGGTCGGTGTACACGTCGCCGATGTCGGTGGAGTCAAGGCCCACCACGGCCGCGATGTCGCCGGCCTCCGCCTGCGTGCACTCCTTGCGGCCCAGGTAGTCAAACGTGAACAGCTGCTTCACCTGGCTCATGGCGCGCGAGCCGTCGTTCTTCACAACCAGGATCTTGTCGCCCGCGTGGATGGTGCCAGAATAGATGCGCCCGATGCCAATGCGGCCCACGTAGTCGGAGTGGTCCACGGTCACGCACTGCATGGCCAGCGGGCCGTCCACGTCCACGTCCGGCGCGGGCAGCGCGTCCACGATCATGTCAAGCAGCGGGTACATGTCCATGTTGCCGTCGTCGGGATCCAGGCGCGCGTAGCCGTTCACGGCAGACGCGTACACCACGTGCTCCATGGCAAACTCAAGCTGGTCGTCGTCGGCGCCCAGGTCCATCATCAGGTCGAGGCAGTCGTTCAGCGCCTTCTCGGGGTTCGCGCCCTCGCGGTCGATCTTGTTGATGCACACCATGATGCGCAGGTTCGCCGCGATGGCGTGCGAAAGCACAAAGCGCGTCTGTGGCATGGGGCCCTCGGCCGCGTCCACCAGCAGAACGGCGCCGTCGGCCATCTTCAGCACGCGCTCCACCTCGCCGCCAAAGTCCGCGTGGCCCGGCGTGTCGATCACGTTGATCTTCACGCCCTTGTACTCGATGGAGATGTTCTTCGCAAGAATCGTGATGCCGCGCTCACGCTCCTGGTCATTGGAGTCAAGCACGCGCTCCTGAACCTGCTGGTTCTCGCGGAAGGCATGCGTCGCCTTCAGCATCTGGTCAACCAGCGTCGTCTTGCCGTGGTCGACGTGCGCGATGATTGCGATGTTCCTGATGTGCTCCTGGAGCATGTTTACCTCTTCTGTCAATTCAGCGGTGTAACCTGCAAAACTTTATAGCACGCAGGCACGTGCAGAAGCGCCACCTGCCGCTTTCCATCTAAACTGCTCGCAGCAGGCAGCCTCAAGACAAGGCCGGCCTGCCGCGCGTCTGGTTTTCTCGGGCGAGAAGGACGTGCCCTCACAGCAGGGGCTCTAGCTCCCCTGCGGGCGCGGGATCGGTCCAGGCAAATCCCTCGCCCGTGCCTTTGCCCTTGAAGTATGAGTATGCCGAGTACGACCTGTAGCCCTTCTCGCCAAACTCCAGCAACAGGGCGTCCTGGTACGTGCCGGATTCGTCCGCCACGGCGCCCACGTACGTGATGGCATAGCGCACGGGCTCCCCCACGCCGGATTCCGCGTCGCCCTTGGCTTTCGCAAGCTCGCGCACCTTGTCGCGCGCGCCCTCGAGGCACTCCTCGATCCCGTCGTCAGAAAACGAGAAGGACGCGACGTTTCCCTTGGCGTCCGATGCCACCAGCAGCACGTTCACGTCCTCGCCGGCGGCCAGCAGGTCCAGGGCATCCCCCATGAGCGCAGCCGAGAGCCGGTCGAGCTCCGGCGAGATGCCATCGGTCCTCGTTTCGTCTTCGCGTTTGCTAGACATGCGTCCGCCTTTCGAGATCCCGTCGCCTGCCCCTACGAGCGACGGATCAGCTCTGCGATCAGGTCGCTAACCGCCACTACCTGCGACGGGTTCACGTTCTCTGGCACGTCGTCCGATGTTGCGGAAAGCGCCGGCACGCCGTCCGGGCTCATGCCCATGAGCGTCGTCGCGCGCACGGAGTTCTGCATGGCCAGGGTCGCGTCGGTCTCTCCCCAGTCGAGCTTCGCCCTGCCCAGCGGAATGTGCAGGTCCTTTGCTATGCCCATCAGCATCCTGCCCATCCTCCTGTCAGAGCGGCGCGTGTTCGTGCGGCCCTCGTGCGTCAGGAACACCAGGTCGCCCGCGCCAACGGAATCCAGGTTCACCAGGAAGGCGCCGCGGATGTCGCCGCGGTGCTCCGCCAGGAAGTGCTTCATGCCCGCATGGTCCACGTTCGACGCGCCCAGCGCCACGAAGTAGATGTCGTGCGCCAGCAGCTCGTCGTTGCTCATGCCAAGTATGGCCTGGCGCAGGTCCTCCTGCGTGGGCTCCTGCCCGGCGACCTCCGCGCCCGCATACGCGTCCGCGGGCGCCGCGCCCTGCGCGTAGCCGTCGACTGCATAGTCCTGGGCGCCTGCCGCCGCGTCTGCGCCGGAATCGGTCGCTCCCTGCTGGTAGGCAGAATCGTCCACCGGGTACAGGTCGTAGCCCTCCGCCTGCGGGGCGGCGTCGTCGGCCTGAGGCTGGTCGTCATAGGTTGGCTGGTCGTCGTACGGCTGCCCGCCATAGGCGCCGGCGGAATCGTCGCCGTCGCCCTCCACGACCCTAAAGCCAGAGCGCGTGGTGGCACCGCCCTTCCAGTCTCCGCGGCGACCGGAGTCGCCGTTCTTCTCGTCCTCGCCAAAGTGCTGCCAGTCGCCAATCTTGCGACCGTCCGTCTTCGCGTCGAAGTCGTCTCCCACGCCAAGCCACTCTCCCATGGACTGCTGCTCCGGCTCTGGGTCGCGGCGCTTCTCCCTATTGCCAAAAAGGGACGAGAAGCGCTTGCGCGCCGCTGCAGCTTGCGCCTTTCTGGTTCGCTCCGCGCCTCCGCTCAGGCGGCTGGCCTCGTCTTGCATGGCATGGGTGCCGTTGACCAGGCCGATGGGCTCACGCGTGCCAAGCGGCGCGGAGTCCACCTTCTCGGCGCCGGCCGCAATGGGGGTGCGCCCGGTGCGAAGCGCGCCGGAGTTGCCAATGTTGCCCGTGCCAAACGGGTCGGTCGTAGCCTCGCTGGGATCCGGCAGGTCAAACAGCACGGCGCGGCGGGCCATGCTGTTGTGGGCCGGCCTGAACTCGCTCCGGCCCCAGCTTGGGTCGTCAATCGGCCGCGGCGCCGGGATCTTCTCCGCAGGGGTGTCGTCCTCGATGGGAGCGTCCAGGCCGGATGCGTCCTTTGCGGCAAGCTCCTCCTCGGGAACCTCCTCGTTTGGAACAAAGCTGTAGCCAGACATGGCCCCAGTCGCCTCCGCCTCGGAAGACAACTGCGACTCTGTCTCCTCCGTGGCATCCGCCGTCTCGTCGACGTCGCAATCCGCCTCGGCGCGCGCCACGCCATCACCGCCCAGCGGCTCGCCCGCGTCGTCCGCAGGTTCCGTCACGTTCTCGGCGGTGCCGGCCACCGGCAGCGCCTCTACCTCGGCCACTTGCGCAGCGACCTCCGGCGCCGTCTCGTCAGCCTGCGTCGCAACCGGAGCCTCAAGCGGCGCGGCGGGCACGGTACCCTGCTCCGTCGTGTCGTCCGCTGTGACGGGCTCCTCCTGCGAGGCCACGTCCTCCGGCTCGTCGTACGTCGGCATGGGCTCCACGCCATCGCCGTACTCGTCCCTCAGCGTGGCGGGACGAAGCGGCTTAAGGTGAGCCGTTGCCTCGAGGGCGTCAAGCCGCGCGGTGTCGTCCGCGGCCTCGTCCGAGAATTCCTCCTCCGGCGCCGACTGTTGGTAAGGGGTAGCGTCCGCATCAGGCAGCTGCGAGCCACGCGCCTTCGGGTCGTCCGCCCTGGTGTCGTCGATGACCTCGTAGTCCTCTATTATCGGGGCGTCGTCCCCAATGGAGTCAACGCTAAAGGTCGCGGCAAAGCCGTGCTCCTCCTCCGGCGCCGCTTCGGACTCTGGCTCGTACTCGGGCGCAGCCTCGTATTCCGACGCGGGCTCAGCTTCGGGCATGGCGCCAGCTTCGGGCGCGGGCTCCTGCCCAAACGATGCATCATGCAGTTCGCCGGCCGGCGCAACCTCATAGTCATGGTCGTCGTACGCGTCATTGTCGTCCGTCACGACGGCACGGTAATCATCGTCGTAGTCCGCCGAGTCTTCCTCGGCATACTCGGCGTACGGCTGCGCGTCCCAGTCGCTTGCAGATTCCTGGGAGACGGGCTCGTATCCCTGCGTCGGGTCAACGTTGGCTGCAGTGTGCTCGCCTGGCTCACTCTTGTCGTCGTCTTCCAGGTGGAGCACCGGCATGTCCGCCGTCGAGTCAACCGGCAGGGGTTCCTCGCCCGGTGCCGCATACCTTGCGGTTTTCTGACGAGCACCATGTCCGGCAAACAGCGACTTCAGCTTCGCCAGGAAGCCAGACGCCTTCTGCGACTCCGGCGGCCGCGCAGTTCCAACGGTAACCAGCTCTTCCCACGAAGCCTCGTCGGCGGCATCATCCTCGGTCGGCACGACGTCCGCACCATCGTCAACGCATTCGGCCGCAGTGGTCTCGTCCTTCTCGGCGTCATCGCCTTCGAGGGCGGGCGCATCATAGGCATCATAGTAGTAGGACTCCGCCGCGCCGTTGTTCACAGGGATGAGAAACTCGTCGTCCTCTGCAGTTGTCTGCTCGGCATCCGCTGCCTCGCCGCCCGTGGAATCCTCGACCTCGTAATCCTCGTCCACAGCCGCATCGGACTCGTCGGAATCCCACTCCTGTTCCGGCGCAAGGTCCACATCAGACGCGGGCGCCTGTGCCACGGTCTGCTCATCCCGCGCGGCTTCCGGCTGCCCGGCAGGCGCAGCGTCGGGCGCGGGCTCGGGCTCGGGCTCGTCCTCATATATAACCTCGGGAACCGCATGGCCGATTGCCGTGTAGTGAGGCTCGATCTCTGGAAGGTCAATCAGGTGGGGCTGGCTGTCGTCGACAGCGGAGGCCGCGTCCATGTGCGCGGTGTCCTCGCGCGACGTGACGTCGTGCCTATCAGTTGTCTGCGCAGGTTCGTCAGCCGGTGCCGCAACGGCATCCGTCGCATAGTCCGATGCATCCGAAGCGGGTCCACCCGCAACCGGCGTGGCCTCGTCGCCACGCGTCGCGTCGGTCGCCTCAGCCGCGGCGGCCCCCGGCGCCTCGCCCGAGTCGCCCGGTTCGTCATGCTTCGGCTCTTCTATTACCTCGTACTCCTCAACAATGGGGTACTGCTCGTCGTACGTCACATAATGTATGTAGTCGACTTCGGCGGGCGTGCTCTCTATATAGGGGTTGCCAGCCGCGACGGGAGAATACCTCGTCTCGTCCAGATCCCCTGCCACATGCGGCTGCACGGCGGCAAGCAGCTCGACGTCGCGCGGCGCAACGGCATCGGCAGCCGAGTCGGACGCGGGCTGGGCCTCGGGTGCCTTGGGCGAGAAGGACGCGGCGTACTTCTCCTCAAACTCCGCCGTGAAGTCCGGAATCTCGGGGACCTCCGGAAGGTTAGAGAGGTCCGGGCGCGGGCGCGGCGGATTGTCGTACACGATCTCGCAGTCAGCTGGAAGAATGTTCAGGCTCCCCATGAAGTCCGGACCGCGGCGGACGTTGTCCTCAAACGGGTCGACCTCCGGAACCTGCGCGGGCAGCGGGGTCGCGCGGCGCACGTGCACGTCATGCGCACCGGACACGTCGGCGCGCGGCGCGGGGGCCTCGCTCTTCTCGCCCTGCGGCTCCTCCTCCGTGGCAAAGTCCTCCGGATAGCCGGCGGTCGCCTCGGCAAAGTCCTCGCCCTCCGCGGTCTGCTCGGCCGCGTGCGCGGCGTTGGCAGCGCGATGCGCCTCCACCTCGTCGCGAATGGTGCGCACACCGCCGGCGATGCTTGCAGAGGCCTTCTTGAAGAAGGCGGCAACGGGGTTCGTCGGCACCTCGGGCTCCGCGGCTGGCGCGGCGTTGGCAGCGGCCTCCGGCGCGGCGACGTCGTATGCCTCGGGGTAGTACGCGTCCGCGCCCTCCGCGTCAGACGGCTCCACAGCGGATGTCGAGCCTGCCGCATCTGCCGTCGCCTCGGGCTCCACCTGGACCTCCGGCACGGGCTGTGCCTGAGCAACCTCTTCGGTAGCGTTCTCCCCGGCAGCCGCCTCGGCAGGGTAGTAGCCGTCCTCGCCAGCGTACTGCCCCTCGCCGGCAAGCGGCTCCGCATACTCCTCGCCCTGCTGAGCCAGCTCCTCCCGCGGGAGCTCCTCCATCGGTTGGCGCGGGTGCAGCGCAACATAGCGCTTCGCGGCATCGTCGGCGGGACGCACCATGTCCATCACGCCCAGCATTGCCGCAAGAGAGGCCTTGTTGTCGTTCGCACCCGTCGTGCAGGGTGCAAACTTCTGATAGATGGCAGAGACTCCCACCGCCAGCAGCGGAAGCGACGCCAGAATGCCCACGATCCAGAATATGTGCCTAAAGCCTTCTGGAAGAAAGCCCATCAGCTGTACCAGCGCGCAGATCGGGACGACCACCGCGCAATAGAACGTCGCGCGCTTCAACGTGGGCTGGTACCTTGCAATCTGGGGGCGGCTCAGCAGGTCCTCGTTCGGGCTGTCGTAATGAGCCACAATCACGATGGGGCGGTTGCCCTTCATCACAAGCGGGCCGGTGGCGCGGTGCACGCCGATTACGTTCTGGCTGCGACCCCTAGGGCCAATGTTGCCCAGCACGTCACGGCCGGCAAACTCCATGGCAAGCAGCACGAAGGAAGCCGCCACAAGAATGAGGCCCACCGCGCCGGCGATGGTCCCCAAAAACCCCGCCAACAGAATACCCACAAACATAACTATGTAAAGCACGTAGTGCGCAAGCTTCCCCTGTGACGGCGCATCAAACTCTTGCATCTGAACGTCGAGACCGTGCTCCTCCATAAGGGAGCCCATCAGCTCGGCAGCGTCAAGCTCCTCCTGGCTGTTGGCGGGCGAGATGTCGATCTTCTCGTCTAGGTAATCAAGATAGGTGCGAGTTGTCGCCATGCTATTGTCCTTTGCCCCAGGCAACGATTTTCCGCTAGTACTCCATCGTCTGAGTATACGTCTTCTCTTCCCGCGTTTCCCAAACGCGCATAACCTACCCTATATTGGAGGGTAATCAAGCGGCCAAAGGTCGCCCGGAGGCACGCGGTCCAGGCGCGCGAGCAGGCGCGCGAGCAGGCGCAGATATCCGCCAGGGAAAGTGAGAGCATGGCAAGACAAAGCAAGAACACCGCGGAAGACGAGTTTGACGATCGCAACAGCGACGACATCCAGGCCTTGCGGCTTTCTTCCCTCATGATCGGCCTCGCGGCCAGCAGGGTGCCCATGCCAACGGCCACCATCCGCTCCCTCTACTATCCGGACCTCGACGAGCAGGCGTTCTTCAAGAAGTTCCAGCGCGACAGAAAGATGCTTTCTACCTGCGGCGTAGCCGTGGTCGAGTCCGGGCGCAACGCCAGCGGGGCGCTGTGGGCCATCGACGCGCAGGCAACGTTCGCCCATCCGCAGGAGCTCACGAGGCAGGACGCCGCGTTCATCGACGTTGCGTGTATGCCGCTTGCAAACGACCCGGCGTTTCCGTACCGAGACGAGCTCACCCTCGCACTCGCAAAGATAAACCGCAGGTACAACGCAGTGGTGACGCGCCGTGACGCCACCGGCGGCAAACCGTGGGACTCGACCCTTGCCGAGCTTCTGGACGCACTGCAGGCACGCCACCCCATAGACGTGCGCTACCAGCCAAAAGACGCTGCCGAGAAGGACTACTGCCTTGCCCTTTACGGCTCCTTCGGCTTCAGGGAGCAGACGTACTTCGTCGCGTGCGAGTATGACAGGGACTCCCGCGCCGTAGCCTCATCCCCGCGGACGTTCCGTCTCGACCGCTTCCGCAAGGTAAGGGCAATCGCCTCGCGAACGTACGAGGTGCCGCAAGACTTCTGCATAGGCGACTTCGTCAGGCTTCCGTTCCAGATGGGCGAGGTCACGCTGCGCGCGTCCTTCTCGCCCCTTGGCGCGGCAGGTCACACGGGCGACCCTTGTGCCCCGGGCGTATCCGAGCTTGCCGCGCGGGGCTACGCGATGGAAGATGGCCTCGTGCAGGGCGTGCCCGTATCGAACGCGCAGGTCGCGGCCACCTGGTCCATTGACGCCGCCGTCGCGCCCGTGGAGCCAGAGTCCCTGGTGCAGGCATATCGCAGCATTCTGTTGGCGGCAAGCGATTGCCAGCCACGGGCCCTCGACCCCTGGCTGGCGGCAGGAAAGTCACATGCAAGTCAGTCCCACCCACGACGGCGCGGCCGCAAGGGAGGGGTGCTCGAGGCTCGGCAGCTTTCCGCCCTCATCGGCTCGCTCGACTCGGAGGGCGCCACCATCAGCGCAAACGTGGTGGCACAGCGCCTGGGTTGCACCATCGCTCATGCAAAGCACCTGCTCAGCCTGCTCATCGACGCTTCGGACGAGGAGAGCCTCAACAGGCTTCCCCTTGCCACGGACGACGACATGAGCGAGGCGGTCCTCCTGTTCGGCACCACCGCCGGAAGGCCCATTCGCCTTACGCTGACGGAGTCCGTATCGCTGATTGCAGCCCTGTTGCTTGCGGGGGTAGAGCCCCAAGACCCTCTCTTCCAGAAGCTCTCGCAAAGTCTGTCTGCAGCCATCGGTGACGCGCCCGCCGTCGCGGGCCTTGCGGCTGCCATGCAAGAACCTTCCTGTCCAAAGGTCCTTCCCACCTGTGCGGATGCCATAACCAGCCGAAACATCATCTCGTTTGGGTACACGTCCACCACCGGACAGCACAGCAGCCGCCTTGTGAAGCCCGGCGCCATCTCGCACCGGAACGGGCAGTGGTACCTCGAGGGCTACGACCTCTCCCGCTCTTCCATGCGCAACTTCAGGATAGACCGCATGACTGGCGTCACCGTTGCAGAAGGTCACTTCAACGTGCCGAATGTCGCACCCGACGGCGCGCCCCAGCGCACGATTCGCTTCGTTCTTCTCGACCAGGCGCTTGTGGACGCGCTTCTGTGGAACCAGACGAGCTTTACGCCGCTGGCCTCCGGCACAACGTTCGTGAGCTGCCCCTACTTTGGCGGCACGTGGCTTCCCCGAAGGCTCGCTGCCTGCGGCGACTCCGTCGTTATCGAGGATGCAGACATGTGCAAGCTTGTGCGCCAGTACGCAAGGTCCGCGCTGCAGGCGTAGGGTCGCCGGTCATCGCCCTTGCCGCACACGCTTGCACATAGCTTGCGGGCGCCCGCGCACCCAGCGCAGACACCCGCAGCATGCCTACTCGTGCGACTTTCGCCACATCTCTATGTATCTGCCCACGTTCTCGCACTCCAGCATGGTGCCGGAAGTCTTGGGCAGGGACGTCAGAAACTGCCGACCGTAACGTTTCGTGACCAGCCTGGAGTCCGCAAGCACCAAAACGCCGCTGTCAGAAGCGCTGCGTATCAGTCTTCCAGCTGCCTGCTTCACCTCGATGACTGCCTCGGGCAGCGAGTACTTCCACCACGCGCGGTCCTCGCGACGCTCTCGCTCGCGCACAAGCGGGTCGCGCGGGCTAGCGAACGGGAGCTTGGGAATCACCACGCAGCGCAGCGTGTCACCAGAGGCGTCAAACCCCTCCCAGAACGATTTGAGCGCCATCAGGGAGCGGCTCTTGTCCGCCAGAAAGCTCTCGCGAAGGCGCCGGGGAGAAGAGCCCCTTTCCTGGCACAGAACCTCAAGCCCAACGCCGGCGAGCCTTGGCTTCAGCGCCCCGTAGGCAAGCTCCATGTCCCTCCTGTTCGTGAACAGGGTGAGCACGGACCCCTCCATGGACCTGTGCACGTCAAACAGCAGGTCGCACAGGCTGTCCAGATAGCGCGGGTCGTTGGGCTGGGGCATGTCCTTCGCAACCACTACAGACATGTGCGAGTCATAGTCGAAGCTCGAATCCAGGTGCACGTCCTTGTGCATGTCCTTGCCAAGCCTGTCGAGCCCGACGGCATGGTCAAAGTGGTCGAAGCTCTTGCCCACCGCGATGGTTGCAGAGGTAAACACGACGCTCTGCATCTCGGGCAGCCATCGCTCGCCCAGGTCGGCGCCAATGTCGAGCTTCTCTGCCAGCAGCTTTTCGGAAGACATGTCCTTCTTGCGGCGCGCCACCTGCGCGGAGTAAACGTACGTCTCGTCCGTGCCCTCCACTATCAGCCGAAGGCCGTCCTTCAGATCGCCCAGGAAGCGGCCAGCCTCGTTAAGGTCGGCGCCAAGCTGGGGCGCCACCTTGCCAAGCTCCTCAACCGCGGAACGCACGTCCTTCTCGGCCTCTTCGAGCTTGTCAGCCGCGGCATGTCCCGCCTCGGAAAGCGACGCCCACTCCGGCGTGGCGCGCACCTCTTCGTCAAGCCACACCGTGAGGCTGTCGTACCCGCTGCCGGGGCCGGCCACCTTCGCAAGGTCGTGGAGCGCAACAAGTGCGTCCGACATGGCAACCTGTGCCCGCGCACTTGATGCGGCACATTTGGTGAGGAGCCTTATAAGAAGCGTAGACCCCTCCAACCCCGTGGCCTTCGTCATCACGTTGTGGATCGCGCCCGTCTTCGAGCCCCCAAGCAGCTCGAACCCCGTGCGGGCGCGCTCGCCCGAGACCTCCACGGCCCACTGCCGACGGGCCTCGGCCTCGAAGCCGTGCGCCTCGTCCACCACCCAGTTCCTCACGGGCGGCAGTATCTTCCCGTCCATGTCGATGTCGCGCAGCAGCAGCGAGTGGTTCGTCACGACGACGTCGCTCGACGCCGCGCGGCGGCGGGCCCCATGTACCAGGCACTCGTTCGGGAAGTACGGACACTTTCCGCGCAGGCACTCCGCGGGCGTCGTGGTCAGAAGCGGCCGAGGGACATAGCGCCACCTGATGCCAAGGGCGTCCAGGTCGCCATCGGGGGATTGGCAGCTAAACGCATACGTCACCGCGAGCGCCGTCAGGACGTCCTCCTCCACGGCCGTAAGAGACCTGCCAGACTGCCCCAGAAGCTCCTCCGGCAGCGCGTTTTGCACCGCCTGGTCCATCCTGTGCAGGCAGGGGTAGTGGTCGTAGCCCTTGAGACTCGTGAAGGAGACCCCTCCCAGCACGTCGGAAAGCGCGGGAAGCTCGTGGGTCACAAGCTGGTCGGTAAGCGCGTTGCTTTTTGTGGCCACGCCAACGGTCACACCGTTTCGGCGGGCAAAGTCCACCTCGGGGAGCAGATATGCCATGGACTTGCCAACGCCCGTACCAGCCTCGATGGCGCGGTGCGTCGACGAGGCGAGCGCGTCCCTTACCTGCAAGGCCATCTCTACCTGCTCGGGACGCGGCTCGTAGTGCTCGTACAGCCTCGGCACCACCCCGTCCGGCCCAAACGCAGACCTCACCTCGCCCTGGCTCATCACCCTGAGGTGACCGCTCTTCTCGGCCGCATCGCCGCGCGGCTCCACGGAATCCTCCGCCAGAAGCCCGTGGCGCAACTCCTTCAAAGAGAACGGAGCATCCACGTTGTCCTTCTGGAGCATGACGTGCCTGATAATCGGCCTGAACGACCATTCGACGTCTTCGTGCATCTGGGCGAGAAGAGCGAGCATGCCAACCGGTAGATCGCTTAGTCCAAGAAGCAGAATGCGCCACATGCCACAGAGGGCGTCCACGTCTGCCATCGCCCTGTGCGTGACAGAGTCGCACCCGAAGGCCTGGGCCATATCCGAAAGCCTGTGAGACCGCAGGCGGGGCAGGGCAATCCTGGAAAGAGACAGCGTGTCGATCCAGTTGTCCGTCACGTCGCGGCCGCCCGACACACCCTCGATAAACGTCCTGTCAAACGTCGCGTTGTGCGCAAGGACCGGCGAGCCGGCAACGAACTCGGACAGGGCGCGGACTGCATCCTCGGCAGAGGGGGCATCCGCTACGTCTACGTCAGATATATGCGTAAGGGCAGTTATCTCCTTCGGTATGGGGCCATGCGGGTGCACGAAGGTCTGGAAGCGGTCCACGACTTCCCGTCCGCTCAGGCGCGCCGCGGCAATCTCTATGAGGTCGCAGTTCTTGAACGAGAGCCCCGTCGTCTCGGTGTCAATAACGACGATGTCCTCCTCGAGCGGGCCGAAATCTGTCGTGAGAGCCCGCTCCTCCAGCGACAGATACCTTTCCCTGACGGAGGAGGGTGTCCCTGGCATGAGGAGTGACTCTACGGTCGTCGAGGGAGCCTTGGTCGCTTCTGCCTTCGCCATTCAGTACACCTACTCCTTGTCCTTCGCGTGAGCCTGGAGGGCAAACTCCACGAACATGCGGCATAGCTGGGGAAACTCGATGCCGTCATGCCTGGCGGAGTCGGGGAGCAAGCTCGACTCGGTCATACCGGGAATGGTGTTGGTCTCGAGGATGACCGGCGTCCCGTCGGCCTTGACGATAAAGTCGCTCCTGGAAGCGCCCAGGCATCCAAGCGCCCTGTGGGCTCGGACGGCAAGCTCCTGAGCCTTCTTGTAGGGACCCTCCGGCAAACGTGCCGGAATGACATGGTGAAGAGCGGAGGGCTCATACTTCACCTTGCTGTCATAGAAGTCCGCACCAGTCACAATCTCGATGATCGGAAGTGCCCGAGCATCCTCGTTGCCTATGACCGGGACGGAGATCTCCGTGCCCTCGATGCAAGATTCCACCAGCACCCTGTCTCCCTCGGCACCGGCCTTCTTCACGGCGGCCGCAATCTCGTCCGCACTGGTCACACGTGTCACACCATAGCTGGAGCCGTTTGCCGCTGGCTTCACGAAGATGGGGAGGCCCAGACGCTCTACCATCTTGGCGACCTCCGCCTCGTCGATTTCCGCATCGCATGCGACATCGACACCTTCGGGAACTGGAATTCCCGCTGAGCGATATATAGATTTTGCAACTTCCTTCTCGGTTCCGGTTGCCGAGGCAAGCACACCAGAGAACGTATATGGAATATGCATAATCTCAAGCATACCCTGTATGCATCCGTCCTCGCCGTAACGGCCGTGCATGGCAACAAACGCCACGTCGTACCCACCGTTTGCGAGCGACGTCACGAAGTCGTCGGCCGCCACGTCCAAAAAGTCGACATCCTTAAAACCAGCGTCGCGCAACGCCTTCTCGCAAGCCTTTCCCGACTGCAGGGAAATTTCCCTTTCGTCAGACCAACCACCTGCAAGAACGGCAACTTTATATTGTGTAACGTCGGTCTTCTCCATCTTAGACTCCTTAACATGCCACATCGTGCGGTAGTATCAACTCGATAGGCGAGATAACTCAGAAGAGGATACTCCACAAGTACAACCAGACTCAGGCGAGGTCCCAAATCATGCAAGATGACAACACTAGGCAGCCAGGTTCGAAGACGTCAAACCGCCCAGACATTCACACACTTTCCCACAAGGATCTCTTGGCCCTGTTCGAGGAGATGGGTCAGCCCAAGTTCCGTGCAAAGCAAGTTGAGGAATGGGTTTGGGAGAAGAACGCATCATCCTTTGACGACATGACAAACCTGCCCAAATCCCTTCGCGCGGCGCTCTCCGAACGCTGCTCCATGGGTGGGGTCGAAGAGGTTGTGAAGCAGGTATCGCAGGACGGAAGCAGAAAATATCTTCTTCTCTACGATGATGGCGTATCGGTCGAATGTGTTGGAATGCCCAGTCGTGGAAAGCTTGCCGTATGTGCCTCGTCACAAGCTGGTTGCGCCATGGGTTGCGCTTTCTGCGCTACCGGAGCAGCTGGGCTTACGAGAAGCCTCACCGCTGGCGAGATTTACGAACAAGTTATGCACATTCGAGATGACTTTGATACACGTGTTACCAGCGTCGTAATGATGGGCCAGGGTGAGCCCTTCATGAACTACGATGCGGTACTTGGTGCGCTGCGCAAGCTCAATTCTCCTGAAGGTGCAGGAATAGGCGCAAGGCATCTAACCGTGTCGACCTGTGGCGTGATTCCCATGATCAAGAGGTTCGCCAACGAACCCGAGCAGTTTACACTGGCTGTTTCGCTCCATTCGGCTGTGCAGAGAACTCGCGACATGCTGATGCCGGGAGTTAAGAAGTACTCCCTACTTCATCTCTACGACGTAATGGGAGAGTATGTAGATAAGACAGGAAGACGACCGACATACGAATATGCCCTCATTAAGGGGGTCAATGACACTGAGGAGGAGCTAGCTTCGCTATGCGACTTTTGTCGCAGCAACCTTGCCCACGTTAACCTGATTCAGCTTAACAATGTAAGGGGATCGAAGTTCCAGCCTACTTCTGAGGCTCGCGCCCAGGAGTTTGTTAGACGTCTCGCAAGCGTAGGCGTTGAGGCAACGATACGTAACTCCAGAGGTTCCGATATCGATGCGGCGTGTGGACAGCTTAGGCAAAATGTCGAGCGTGCCTTAAGACGATAAGGACCGAAGAATAGAAGAGGGGGGCTGAAACCTATTGGCTTCAGCCCCCCTTTTTTACTTAGTATCCGATAGAGCCCCACTGCTCTATCACGTCATCTTTGAAGACGTCTTCAGTCTTATGACTAGTGCCATTTTGTCTATTTATCGTCTCTCGCATATTCTTTGCCGTATGAACAACTTGGTTCAATGTCTCTACGACAGATGCACGGGCATCATCATTTAGTAGCACGCGCCAAACTATATATGCTCCGGTTGCAACTGTTGCCACCGATAGGAGAATGGTATTCAAACGTCTCAACTAGTCACCTTCACCTTCTTGGACTGAAGACAACATATCAACGATTCTCGCAAGATCATCTTCAGTGGTGAATTCGATCTCAATCTTATTCCTATTTCTTAGCTTCTTTACTTTAACGTTTGTATTCAATACCGTTCTGAGTTGTCTAGCAGCGCGTTTATATGAAGTTGGCGTAGGTTCTCTTGTTGTCGTTGTCTTTTGGGTGTCTTTGTCAGAAAACAATGGAGCCATATTTTCTGTCTGTCTGACAGTCAAGTTCTCCTGAACAACTTTCTCTGCCAGCCTTATTTTACCTTCAACACCAGCAACCGCGAGAATTGCTCTTGCATGCCCTGCCGTCAGTTTACCTTCGAGCATCATTTGCTGCACTTCATCTGGCAAATCTAACAGCCTTAAAGTATTTGCAATCGCAGATCTTGATTTCGACAAAGCCTGGCCGAGTTGCTCTTGAGTTAGTCCATCTTGCTCAAGTAGCTTCCTATATCCTTGTGCCTCTTCTATAGGATTCAGATCCGAGCGCTGAAGATTCTCTATAAGAGCAAGTTTGAATACTTCTTTGTCTGAGATATCTTTGATATTGACAGGAATTTCTTTGAGTCCTGCTAGTTTCGCAGCCTGATATCTTCTTTCACCGGCAACGATTTCATAATTCTGTCCGACTCTTCTTACAAGTATAGGTTGCAACACTCCATTTTGCTTGATAGAGTCTGCCAGCTCCTCTAAAGCCTCTTTGTCAAATTGTTTTCTGGGCTGATCCTTGTTAACTTTGATTTTTGAAATCGGTAAGCTCGCTTCTGGAGAGATAGCACTAATTTCTGCATCAGCGCTGCCCATCAACGATTCTAACCCCTTGCCAAGACCGCCTTTTCTAGCCACGCCTTGTCACCTCTTTTGCGAGCTTCATGTATGCAAGAGAACCCTTGCTTACATGTGCATACATAGTAATCGGAAGACCATGCGAGGGTGCCTCAGAGAGTTTTACATTCCTGGGAATTATTGTTTTAAAGACTTTCCTACCAAAGTATTTCGTTACTTCTTCGACTACCTGTTTCGACAAAGTTGTACGCGCATCATACATGGTCATAACTACACCAAATACATCCAAGTCTGGGTTTAGTCTAGCCTTAACCATTTTCATTGATTCGAGCAGCTTGGTCACGCCTTCGAGCGCGTAAAACTCACATTGAATCGGAATTAGGAGTGAGTCTGCAGCAACAAGTGCATTTATCGTCAACAATCCAAGCGATGGGGGGCAGTCGATAAACACGTAATCAAACTTGTTTTTGACTGGATCAAGTATGCTCTTCAAGATGCTCTCACGAGCCATTGCAGAGACTAATTCGATTTCTGCACCAGCAAGTTGTATTGTTGCCGGTATAACGAAGACATTTGGCTCTACAGTGTCTCCTATCAGCTTCTCGATTGGATAGTCCTGTAGCAGTGCATCATAAACATCGTATTCGAGCTCTTCTTTTTCTATTCCATATCCACTCGTCGTGTTTCCCTGAGGATCTAAATCTATAACAAGGCACTTCTTCTTGTTTTCTCCGAGCGCTGCAGAAAGATTCACGGCAGTCGTTGACTTTCCAACACCGCCTTTTTGGTTGATAATCGCCAATACCTTTGCATCTCTGTCCGGAAATGCTCTCTTTACTTCTTCAAATCCCAAGGCTCCTCCATCCACAAATCTGTTTCACGTAAAACATTGTATCTAGTTCACATCAACATAGCTACACTTCGTTTGGAGGAACCGACTCGTGCTCAGTGTCCGACAATGTTTCACGTGAAACGCTACTTCAACTTCATGTACAAAGGTTCTGACTTTGCTAATCCATTCCTTCGTGGAAGTCTTACCTTCGGATCTTTTTCACGAGCATATGTAAGGAGTTCCCTATGTCCAGATTCATCAGGAAGCTCAAATGTTTCACGTGAAACAAGTTTCATGCCGCAAATCTGAGCTGTCAATTTCGCATGTTCAAATTCATCGGACGAGAGTCTGCCTTTAGAGAATACTGCCTTGCCATTCAATTTTAGAAAGGGAGTTGCATACTCTATAAGAGTAGACAGCTGGGCAACAGCTCTGGCAGTCACAAATTCAAATGACTCACTTCTATCACTTGCAAATTCTTCCGCTCTGCTTTGGATACATTCGGTCTTGTTTCCAAGTTTGAGTTCATCTACAAAGCTTTGAAGTACCCTCACTTTCTTACCAACAGAATCAATCATTGTTACCTGCATTGGAGAACATATATCTATTGGGATACCAGGAAATCCTGCTCCGGTACCAATATCAAGCAATTTCCCTCTAGACTCCCTGATACTCTCATTAGCAGCGATATAGAGTAGAGAATCAAGTATATGAAGGTTGATGCCTTCGCATATAGAAGTAATTCTCGTTAGGTTAATTGACTCATTAGCTTCAATCACCAATTTTAGATGCTGCAATAGCTTACAGGCTTCAGCATCATTTATCGCTATTCCATACTGCAGCGCTCTTTGCTTTAGTACGTTTACGTATTCTATTTTGCTATCCAACATAATGACATTCCTTCGCCATGACAGAATCTCTTGCATCGGGATTTATTGTCATAAAATTTATTTGCAGGGTTCGAGAGTATAGATTCTAACGCCTTGCTCATAGTGTCCCAGTGTTATTGGTAGGGCATCCTTCAACATGGCAAAGATTTTAGACGAAAGGCTGTAGTTCAGGACTTATCGGCCATTTGAGTGTACATGCGACCTGTGGCTCACGAGCAAAATTGTCCTTGAACATAGTTCATGGCAACAAGACTTATCTGTGTAGATTGATGTCCAGTTAGACGACGACCTACGTTCTTTAAAGTGTTGCACCCGCCATAGTCCTTAAGCACCGAAGCTGCTCTAATCAGCAATGATTTACTTCTTCCTCTGTCATCAAATCAGTACGTTAAGGCGATTCGTTTCGACCCATGCGTTGAACTATGAATGTCCATGCGCGTTACGTCGGACTTCTGAAATCCCAAAGCCTGCTAAGATCTCCCGGGATAAACCGAGGATTCATATTGGGGATCGATGTGAGCTTGCATTCTTCTAAATGGCATGATCAGTCAGGCTCAAATCTATCCCAGAGCTCAAACTGGCATTGATCAACATCTGTGACTACACATCCATCAAAATATTCTGCTTGTGTCTAGATGCAATCTTCAATAGTAAGTGCGCGTCTTATGAGCAATGTGCTACAGAGTTCGGCATGATCATCTCACTTGCATTTGAGTCGATCGAAGTATTCGAGATTCTGGGTGAAACAATATTCACTCACTTCAAATTGTTGAGACTGTCAGGTTCTCCATGTGGTTTGTTCCAGCCAGTTCACTTTCAGCATCACGCTCGGTCACCATTGTCCTTACGGGCCACAAATCAAACCTAATGGGAGGAGCCTAGCAGCAACCTCTCGGACGAATTTTGACAGGCCGTCTTCGCCAGGTTACCCGAGACACTTCTATACACATTCGTACGCACGCTATCGATAAATACATTCAGTCGTACTTCTGTAGTCGTTGCTCTCAGACACGTACATTCCCGCGATGGACGTTGATAGGTCTACATTTGAAGCCTCTAATGGTCCCAAGCTCGTTCTAAGGGGGTGTCCTATAACGTACTTTAGGCCATTAGCCTAAACTCCCAAGCAGTCCGCAAAGCTATAAGAACACATATTGACAGTCGATCATCAACACGCCTAGGCAATCTTGCTTTACCTGCCACTTAGAAGTCTTGCATCCATCAAATAGGCGACTAGCGTGCATCATTCCGATAGTCCCGTAAAGACAATGTAGACCCAATCTTTTCGCTTGGAGTCCTACGACATGTCGCTCACACCTTCGCTTTGCATTCGAGACCCCTCTTGTGTCATTACGCTCTCACTGCTCTCTCGACCGACGAGACAATCAATCACAGCTCCAGGAAGGGGAACTTCATCGCATATCATCAGGGCCGTCTTTAGACTCAGGTATCCCCCCTGTTTCGCATTGCGCAGCACCAAACTAAGCCAAATCAAAAAGGGAGACTGCCTTAAAGGCAGTCTCCCCGCTGACTTCAACAATATGGGCTGAGTTTATGCCTTAACATAGGTAACAATTACCCTTCGCTCAGGTTCGTTACCCTCGGAATGGGTGGTTACCTCTTCGTCGTCGACGAGCGCAAGATGAACTATCCGACGGTCATAGGCATTCATGGGGGCCATCGCAACGCGTCCATGTTGCTTCTTCGCTCGTGCCGCGGCCGAGCGTGCCAGCTCTGCAAGCTTCTCGCGGCGACGGCTCTTGTAGCCCTCTATATCGACAACGATTGGATAGTGGAACTTAAGCCTGTTGCTTAGGTAGGAAGATATGACCATCTGAAGGGCATCCAACGTCTTGCCGTGCCTACCGATGAGAACTGCGAGGTCTCCGCCACTGATGTCTAGGATGAGCTCGCCGTCGTCGCCGTCATACTCGTCAATAGAGATGTGCTCCTCGCCAAAGAAGCCAAGCAGCTCTCTGATGTACGTCACGGCGACGTCAGCGATCTTGTCGACTTCCTCATCGGTGAGGTCGACGTCGCTCTCGAAGTGTTCGCGAATGCTCGAGAACTCATCCTCAATCACAGGAGTCTGCATCTGCTCGCTCTCTTCAGAAGAGGCACTCTGAACGTCCTCCACGTGTTACCTCCACAAACGATAGCGCGACCCATCCTAAGGGGCCGCGCAGCTGAATCCACTAATTCTAGTTCTTCTTGTGCGGCCGCGGCTTGCGCTCCTTGCGCACGACGTCGACCTGTACACCCTGGTTCGCAAGCTTGGCCTCGGTCTCGGCCTTGACCTTGTCCATGACCCTCTGGGTGACGATCTTCTGCTGTGCGACCTGCCAAACGGCAGACGTATCGTAATAGAGAAGGACGGCACCAGGGACGGTCCAACCAAACCAGAGCATCATCGCGGCCATGACAACACCCATGACGAGAGTCTGCTGGCGCTGCTCCTCGGAGGTGTTTTGGAGATTCATGATCATGGGGATAAAGGTGAGGATGCCAAACAGCACGTCAAAGACGATATAAACCGCCGCGACGCTTATGCCCTTATCCATTGCCTGCGCGGCAGACATGCCAAGGGACGGCATGATGTTGAGGAAGTGAGCGGACGAGGGGACCTGCTTGGCGACGGTGAAGAGTGCGAAGAAGACGGGCATCTGCAGGAAGATGGGAAGGCAGCCCCCAAGGGGGTTGAACTTGTTCTCTGCAGTAAACTTGCGAAGCTCCTCTGCCTGGCGCTCGGGATCGTCCGCGTACTTGTTCTGGATCTCCATCATCTTTGGCTGCAGCGCTTGCATTCTTGCGCTCGAGGCAGTCGACTTCGTCATGAGCGGCATGACCAGGAGTCGGATGATGATGGTGAGGATGATGACGGCAATACCCCAGTCGCCGCTGAAGTTGGCGAGCCACTGCAGTATCTGCATCAGGAAATCAATAAACCAGTCCCACATGGATTCCTCCGGTTATCAAAGCTAGGGGACAGGGTCATAGCCGCCTTTGTGAAATGGGTTGCATCGCAGGATTCTTTTAAAGGCGAGCCACAAACCTCTCAGTGCGCCGTACTTGCCAATGGCCTCGAGGGCATATTGGGAGCAAGACGGCTCGTAGATGCAAGATGGCAGGAACAGCGGGGAAAGGTACTTCTGGTAGCCCCTTATCAAGACGAGAAGAACTCTCTTAACCATATGGCAAGCCCTTCTCGCCCAGCGCCGTTCTTAGCCGTTGATGCCACAACGCTTGAGAAGGCTTCGCAGCGCCTCGGACACTTCGTCCGGGGAGCTTTCGTGCGTTGCCTTCGTTGCGAACAGGATGATTCTTGTGCCCTGGACGGGAAAGCCACACGAGCGGGCGGCCTCTCGAAGCACCCTCTTGCACCTGTTCCTATAGACCGCGTTGCCCAGTCGCTTAGGTGCGACAAAGGCGACCTTTCCCAAGTCGCCTTCGTCGCACTTTAAAACTGTAGCTCGGACGAGTCTATGGCTGACTCTCTTCCCGCCAGAAAAGACCGCTTCAAAATCTCGCTTGGATTTGATGGTCTCCATGGCGTGCCTAGACGGTAAGCCTCTTGCGGCCCTTGGCGCGACGGCGGGCGAGGACGGCGCGGCCGCCCTTGGTTGCCATGCGGGCGCGGAAGCCGTGGGTCTTTGCGCGCTTCCTCTTGTTAGGCTGATAAGTACGCTTCATTTTTAAATCCTCCCGAGGATCAACATATAGGACCAATAGCGTCAAGCCACAAGATTGTAGTGAACTGTCAGGCGAAATGTCAATTTCCCTCTGCTGGAGACCACAATTTGACCCTTGAGGCGACGCTAGGTGGGCACACACGGGTTATTCAGACTATGTTGAATGAAATTCATTGAGCATGATTTCGGCGATACTTGAGTCTCATCTGCGGTTTTGTTGATGAATGATGCTATGATTTTTCACCCGATACGAACAACATCAGCCCAAGTTATGAACAACGTTTCATCCCGTGTTGAAATCTTTCATTCGGATGTTATTCAGATTGAATAGTTTTCAACATGCGTAGATGAATTGTTTAAAACTAAGGAGAAAGGGACAAGCATGCCGCGTGACTTCTACCCGTTTGTAGAGAACGCAGACGGCGAGAATGAGGCGCAGGGGACCCCCAAAACCTCCACAGATGGCGATGAATTGAAGGTGAAATACCCCGCGCGCATCGCCGTGTACGACGACGCAGCGGCGGCGCCGCGCGTCGTGCTTGTGGAGCCGAAGGACGTGCGCTCCTATCTTGAGGAGATCACCGCGACGGTGACGAGGCTTTCCAAGGAGCAGGGCGGAACCATTCCCTTTATGGTGATCAGGGAGATTGTCGAGAACTTCATTCACGCATACTTCCTCGAGCCGACCATCAGCATCCTGGACGGCGGCGAGACGATCAAGTTCTCGGACCAGGGGCCGGGCATCAAGTCCAAGGACCTCGCGCTCGAGTACGGGACGACGTCCGCGACGGAGCCCATGAAGCAGTACATCCGCGGGGTGGGGAGCGGTCTGCCGTACGTGCAGCAGTACATGACGGACCGCGGCGGTTCGCTCACCATCGAGGACAACATTTCCGGTGGAACCATAGTCACGATATCCAATGTAGTTCAGGACTACGAGCAGATGACGGACCAGCCCATGGACACCCAGGGCTTTGCCATGGGCGGCATGCAGGGCCAGAGCCCCACGGGCATGCAGGGCCCGGCGGGAGGCGGGATGCCGGCGGCAATGCCCGGGACGGCAGCGGCGATGCCGCAGATGCCACAGGGCGTCGGGATGCAGCAGTACGGGGCGACGCCCTATGGGCAGCCGGCCTATCCGCAGGGGGGCTTCGCGCCGGGGTGGCCGCAGTTCCAGCAGATGCCCATGCAGCAGGGCATGTCATACCAGCAGCAGGGCCAATACCAGCCATACATGCAGCCCCAACAGCCCATGCCGGCTCCGCAGCCCGCGCCCTTCTCGCTAAGCGAAAGGGACGTGAGCGTTCTTTCGTACCTCAAGGCGAACCCGACCGTGGGCCCGACGGAGCTGACGCGCGCGTTTGGCAGCTCGCAGCCCACGTGGACGCGCGAGCTGCAGAAGCTTGAGAAGGCGGGCTTCATCAGGAAGAACAAGGGTGCCCAGAAGTATGCCCTGACCGACCTTGGCAGGACGTACGCACAGCAGATATAGCGCAGCCAAATAACGTTTCGAAATAACGAAGCCAAATAACGCAGCCATAAAGCCCCAGCCCAGTGCGACAACGGGAAGGCGTTGCGCGGGCTGGGCGGAGCGGGGATGCGCCGCCGCGGTCGCCACGGGCGACATGCGGCAATAAAAACTCCGGGCGAGAAGTACTCGACCGGCGCCGAGGGTGTGCTCGGACGGTTTTCATCATATAATGGGTGCACTTTTCAACATTGCAGAGGTAAATGGTAGGTATGACTTCATCTCAGGAATCGGATGCGATAGCACTCTGGGAAGACGCACTGACGCTTCTTGCCGAAAGGAACGTCGCGCCCGCGACGCTGGCCATGCTCAGGAGCTGCCAGGCGGTCTCGTTTGACGGCGAGAAGCTGACGGTGTCCACGAACATGGGATTTGCACAGCGCAAGATATCCCAGCAGACGCCCATGATCGAGGAGTGCCTGGAGCAGGCGGCCTTCCAGCCCGTGGGCTTCGAGGTCATGCTGACGCACGACTCCGTGCGTCGCCCGGTACAGACGGGCGCGGAGATGTCGCGCGAGGAGGTCGGGCGCATCAACACGACGGCCGCGGCGATGGAGCCTGCGTCGGCACCGGCGAGCGTGGCGCCCAGGACGGTACCGACGGCGACGGTGGGCGGCCCTTCTCGCCCGGAGGCCGCGGAGCGACCTGTGAGCGACTTCCAGAACGAGGTCATCGACCCGTCCGACTCGAAGCTCACGTTTGACCGCTTTGTGTCCGGCGAGGAGAACGAGTTTGCGTTCGACGCGGCGAAGCAGGTGGCGAACGGCGGGAACAAGAGCTACAACCCACTGTTTATATATGGGAAGAGCGGGCTGGGAAAGACCCACCTGCTGCGCGCGATCCAGAACTACATTGCGCAGAACGACCCATCGCGGCTGTGCGTGTACCGCACGGGTACGGAGTTTGTGGACGACTACGTGAACGCGATGAACGTGGGCGACACCCCGGCAAAGGCGGCGCTGTCTCGCAACTACCAGAACGTCGACGTGCTGATTATCGACGACATTCAGAACATGCGGCGTGCGGCGGGCACGATCAGCTTCTTCTTCGAGACGTACAACACGCTGATGTCGCACGGGAAGCAGATAGTTCTTGCGGCCGACCGATCCCCCTCGCAGCTAGGCATGGGTGACAGCAAGTTTGACGAGCGCGAGACCAGTCGCATGGACTCCGGCGTGACCGTGAGCATACAGGTGCCAGACTACGAGCTGAAGTTGAAGCTCATCAACAGCTTTTACGACACCATGAAGCAGGACGCCGTGAGGGAGCACATCCCCGGCATGACGGGAACGATATCCGAGACGGACCGGAAGCTCATGGCCGAGAAATCGGGCACGAACATCCGCATCATCGAGGGATTCGTGCACACCTGCCTGATAACCGCGTCGCGCAAGGAAAAGCTGGGCGAGCAACTGGACCGGGAAGACATCATAAAGATTGCGAACGCCAAGTGGCCGACCGGTCAGAAGACCATCACGGTCGAGCAGATACAGAAGGCGGTCGAGACCTACTACGACGTCTCGCATATGGACCTGGTGGGCTCGAAGCGCAACAAGGAACTGATGGAGCCAAGGCACGTGGCAGTCTGGCTCACGAGGGAGCTTACCGACAACACATTGGCAGACATAGGAAAGAAGTTTGGCGGACGGAGCCACGCGACCGTCAAGCACAGCATCTACTGGGTCGACAAAACCCGCAAGGAGGACAGGATCTTCCAAGATAGGATCCAGACTCTGCAAGACGGGATAACCGACAACAGATAGGGTTCGAAAAGCTGGAAGAAATCCTGTAGAGAAGAGTCGAAAAGTGCGGCATCGTTGTAGACGGAGGTTTTCGACATATTGTGAGTGTTAACTGACGTAAGGAGAAATGAAGTAGCCCAAGTCGCGCTTACATTTCATTTACCTGCGGAGATTCTGACTTTTCAACTTTTCTACAAGCCTTATTATTACCACTACTTCTTTTCTATATATAAGTACCAATAACAATGGAGGGTACCGAATGAAATTCACAGTAAGCCAGTCTGCACTCATGCAAGCCCTCTCTGTGGTAGCAAAGGGAATGGCTTCGAATTCGACCCTCCCCGTGCTCTCGGGCATATATATAAAGGCGGAGGAAGGTGTCCTCGAGTTCCAGACGACGAACCTGGACATATCGATCAGGCACAGGATCGCAGCCGACGTCGAGGAGCCGGGCGCGACGGTGGCGTCCGGCAAGATCCTGACGAGCATCGTGAAGACGCTTCCAGACGCGGCCGTGATGTTCGAGGGCGGCGAGAGGGTCCTGACGATCCAGTGCGACAAGTCGTCGTTCCGCCTGAACACCCTCGACCCCGCCGACTTCCCAGAGTTCCCGGAGTATGACCTCGACCGCACCGTCGAGCTGCCGAGCGACCTTCTTTCCGAGATGGTGGGGAAGGTCTACAAGGTGACCTCGAAGGACACGTCGCGCCCCATCCTTTCCGGCGTGCTCCTGACCGTCGAGGACAACACGATTAGGCTCGTGGCAACCGACTCGTACCGCCTGGCCGTGTGCGACTCGAACGTGGAGACGAGCTCCATACAGGAGGCGTTCGAGACCATCGTCCCGGGCAACACCTTCCACGACGTGCTGTCGCTCCCGTCCATGACAGAGAGGATTACGATCGGCACGACGAACAGCCAGGTCGTGTTTGCGTTTGGCGACACGACCTACGTGTCGCGCAAGATCGACGGAACCTTCCCCAACTACAAGCAGCTTTTGCCGCCCAGCTGCAACACGTCTGTCAGGATCGACGTGGCGCAGTTCTCCGCCGCGCTCAAGCGCGTCTCGGTCATCGCGCTGACGAACCCCTCCGTACGCTTTGACATCGACCCGGACGGCAAGGTCATGAAGCTTTCTGCAAGCTCGCCCGACCAGGGCGAGTCCACGGAGCTGCTGCCGGTGGAAGTCGAGGGCAACGCCATGTCCATCGCGCTGAACTACCACTACGTGTTCGATTGCGTGAACGCTGCGAACGACCAGAAGGAGATCACGCTCGAGCTCCAGAGCACAATGCAGCCGGGCATCTTCAAGTCATACTCCAAGATCAACTACCTCTACCTGCTGATGCCCGTCAGGATGTAGCCGTGGGACTGCGCGTCAAGACCCTTGGCATGCGCGACTGGCGCAACTTTGGCGAGAAGAGCATCGACTTTGCCGACGGCATGACCGTCCTTGCGGGAAGGAACGCCGTCGGCAAGACGAATACCGTCGAGGCCTTGCAGATGCTTACCGCCGGAACCTCGTTCAGGAAGGCGAAGCCGTCTCAGCAGGTTCGCGAGGACTGCCCCGCCGCGAAGATATCCGCAAGACTCGAGGGCGACGGACGCGTGATAGACGTATCGTGCGAGGTCGAGGACAGGCGCCGCCGATTCTTCAGGAACGGCAAGAAGTGCTCTTCTCAGGACCTTCCCGAGACGCTCATGTCGGTTCTCTTCAACCCCGACGACCTTTCGTTTGTGAAGCGGGGCGCCTCGTACCGCCGCGACGAGCTCGACGGCTTTGGCCGGCAGGCGAATCGCGGCTATGCGAAGGTGCTCTCCGCCTACCTGCGCTCCGTGGAGCAGAGGAACCGGCTCCTGAAGGAGGACTACCCCGACCTCGCGCTCCTGGACGCATGGGACGCGTCGGTATCCCTTGGCGGGGCGACGCTGCTCGCCGCACGGCTGAGGCTCTTCGACAGGCTCGGGCACTATCTTCGCGACATCTATCGCGAGATCGCCTCCGGCGAGGAGCTGGACTGCCAGTACGTCTCGTCTCTTGGCGAGGACCTGAGCGGGCGCACCCGCGACGAGCTCTGCGACCTCTTTGCGAGGAAGCTGGAGGAGAGCAGGCAGGACGACCTCAGACGCCAGCAGACGCTCGTGGGACCCCAGCGCGACGACATCGCCTTCACCATCGACGGCCGCGACGCCCGCGCGTATGGCTCGCAGGGGCAGCAGCGCTCGATCGTGCTGGCGTGGAAGATGGCCGAGGTGAGGCTGTCGCAGGAGGTTGTGGGCGAGCAGCCGCTGCTGCTTCTGGACGACGTCATGAGCGAGCTGGACGAAGGCCGTCGCGACGCGATGACGAGGTTCGTGCAGTCAGGCATACAGACGGTCGTGACGACGACGAACCTTGGATACTTCCCGGAGGAGCTTCTGTTGGACGCGAGAGTCGTGAGGATAGATGGGTAACCCCAGGGAAAAAGGCACGTCCAAGAACTACGGGAGGGGCTACGTCTTCGACGAGGAGCGCTTTAGGAACGACACACCCCTCTCGTCCATACTGAGCGGTACGGTGAGCACGGACATGCGTGCGCACATGACCGAGAACCAACGCGCCCGCGCGGCCTGGTACGGCGCGAACGGAGACATAGAGCGAAAGCACACGACGGGCGTTTTTCTCGACAAGACACCCACAAAGAAGGGGAGGGACCCCGTCCTGTGCGTGTACGTGGACTCGCACGTGAGGATGTCGGACTTCAACGCGAACAAGGAGATCTACCTTGCGCGGCTCCACGGCGTTGGCTTGCAGGTGTCTGGCGTCAAGTTCAGGCTTTCCGACGCACGGCACATGCGCAAGGCCACGGGCGAGAAGTACGAGGGCATCGGGAAGAAGCGTGTCTCGGTGGCACTGCCCGGCCTTTCACAGGAGGAGCGCGGACGCATCGAGGACATGACGCGCGACCTTCCCGACGGGATTCGTGCGAAGGCGGAGAGAGCCATTGAGCTCTCGTTCAGAAGAGAACTGCTAGAGAACACGAAGAATCGGACAAATCATCAGAAATAGGCTTACAAGCCCGCTGACGTGATTTTAAGATGGCGCGGCATTCCATTTTATGTTTGGCTCGAACCAAAAGAGACCCCTTGGACTAAAATCGAGGAGTCTCTTTTTATTTCAATATAGAGGGGAAACTGAGTGGCGACAGAAGAAAGCAACTACGGCGGAAGCGAGATCAAGGTCCTCAAGGGTCTCGAAGCCGTCCGTATGCGTCCCGGCATGTACATTGGCACCACGAGCGAGACCGGTCTCCACCACCTGGTGTGGGAGATCGTCGACAACTCCGTGGACGAGGCCATGGCCGGGTACTGCAACAAGATTCTTGTCACGGTCCATCCGGACAACTCCATCACCGTCGTGGACAACGGCCGCGGCATCCCCGTCGACATGCATCCCACCGAGAAGAAGCCGACCCTCGAGGTCGTGCTCACCATCCTGCACGCCGGCGGAAAGTTCGACAACAACGCATACAAGGTGTCCGGCGGCCTACACGGCGTCGGCGTTTCCGTTGTGAACGCGCTCTCGAAGAAGCTGATTGCGCAGGTAAAGCGCGATGGCAAGATCTATGAGATGCAATTCTCGCGCGGCAAGACCATCGAGAAGATGAAGGAGATCGGCAAGTCCAAGACGACGGGCACGACCATCACCTTCTGGCCCGACGAGAAGATCTTCGAGACCACCGTCTACAACTTCGACACCCTGAAGAACCACCTGCAGGAGACGGCGTTCCTGAACAAGAACCTGAAGATCGTACTGACCGACGAGCGCGAGCTTGTTCCGCGCGTGGAGGAGTTCTGCTATGCCGGCGGCATCAACGACTTCGTCAAGTTCCTGAACGGCTGGAGCCCCGAGAAGAAGGCGTATGAGAAGACCGTGCTTCCCGGCCTGTCGAAGCCCATCTACATCGAGGGCAAGACGGACGAGGACACCCCGCTCGCCAAGAAGGGCGAGGTCGAGGTCTCCATGCAGTGGAACACCGGCTACTCGGAGCACGTGATGTCGTTCGCGAACGACATCTACACCGAGGAGGGCGGCATGCACCTGGAGGGCTTCAGGACGGCCCTCACGAAGACGGTGAACGACTATGCCCGCAGCCACAAGCTGCTGAAGGAGAAGGAGGCGAACCTCACCGGAGACGACATCCGCGAGGGTCTGACGGCCGTCATATCCGTCAAGCTCCCCGACCCGCAGTTCGAGGGACAGACGAAGGCGAAGCTGGGCAGCTCGTACATGAGGACACTCACGAACAAGATTGTGTCTCGCGGCCTTGCGGACTACCTGGAGGAGCACCCCAAGCAGGCGAAGGAAATCTTCAAGAAGGCATCGAGCGCCGCAAAGGGACGCCTTGCGGCCCAGAAGGCGCGCCAGGCAACGCGCCGCAAGAGCATCCTCGAGTCTGCGTCGCTTCCCGGCAAGCTTGCGGACTGCTCCGTACGCGACGCGGCCATGACCGAGCTCTTCATCGTCGAGGGTGACTCGGCAGGCGGATCGGCGAAGGACGGCCGTCGCCGAGACATCCAGGCGATTCTTCCGCTTCGAGGCAAGATCCTGAACGTCGAGCGCGTGGGTGACCACAGGGCGTTCAACTCCGACACGATCCAGAGCCTCATCACGGCAATCGGTACCGGCGTCACGACGGACGCGGGCGATTTCGACATCAACAAGGCCCGCTACCACAAGATCATCATCATGACCGTCATGACCGATGCAGACGTCGACGGCGCGCACATCCGCATCCTGCTGATGACGTTCTTCTACAAGTACATGCGTCCGCTGATCGACGCAGGCTACATCTACAGCGCCTGCCCGCCGATTTTCGGCGTGAAGGTGGGCAAAAAGATCCACTACGTGTACCCAGACGGCAAGACGGCGGAGGAGGCTCTTCTCGCCCAGGCGATCGAGCAGTACGTGCCGCGCGACGCGGAGGGCAAGCAGCGCAAGTACACCGTCCAGCGCTACAAGGGCCTGGGGGAGATGGACCCGCAGCAGCTGGCGGACACGACGATGGACCCGAAGACGCGCATCCTGCAGAGGATTGGCATCGAGGACGCCGCGCGGGCCGAGCAGGCGGTGTCGCGACTGATGGGAACCTCCGTCGAGTACCGCAGGGACTACATCGAGAAGCACGCGAAGGACGCCCGCTTCCTGGACGCGTAGCGGCGCAGACAGGCAAGCGACAGACGAAAGGCACGATAAGTGGCAGATAACAGCAACAGCAACGACGGCCTGGGACAGGGCGGCGACAACGACGTCACCCTGCCCGAGGACCTGCAGCGCCTGCTGGACAGGGCGGAGTCGGACGACTCTGACGCGCCGGTGTACGACCCGGACGCGGAGGACGAGGCCGGCATGGACGACGGTGGCTCCGACGACGAGGAGGACGACGCCGAGGACGACGACGCCGACGGGCAGCTCCAGATGGGCGACGACAACCGTGGCGCCGGCGACGGCGTGGACGTGCATGGCGGCCGCCTGCAGTTTCACGAGTTCGGTCACGAGATGGAGCAGTCGTTCATCGAGTACTCCATGTCGGTCATCACGGCCCGCGCGCTCCCGGACGTGCGCGACGGCCTGAAGCCCGTTCACAGGCGCATCCTGTACGCCATGAACGAGGCGGGCATCTTCCCGAACAAGCCGCACAAGAAGTCGGCATGGACCGTTGGCGAAGTCATCGGCAAGTACCACCCGCACGGTGACTCTGCCGTGTACGACGCCATGGTCCGCCTGGCCCAGTGGTTCAGTATGCGCGTGCCCCTGGTGGACGGCCACGGCAACTTTGGCAACATCGACGGCGACGGCGCGGCGGCAATGCGTTACACCGAGGCACGCCTTGCCCGGCCGGCGATGGAGCTCCTGCGCGACCTGAACAAGGACACGGTCGACTGGCAGCCGAACTACGACGAGTCGCTGCAGGAGCCCGTGGTCCTTCCCGCGCGCTTCCCGAACCTGCTGGTCAATGGCTCGCAGGGCATCGCCGTCGGCATGGCGACGAATATTCCGCCGCATAACCTGCGCGAGGCGATCAACGCCGTCTGCATGCTGATTGACAACCCGGACGCGACGGTGGACGAGCTCATGACCGTCATGCCGGGACCTGACTTCCCGACCGGCGGCCTCATCATGGGCTCCGAGGGCATCAAACAGGCGTACGAGACCGGTCGTGGCATCATCACCATCCGCGCGAAGGCGCACGTGGAGTCCACGAAGGGCGGCCGCAACAAGCTAGTGTTCACCGAGTTCCCGTACGGCGTGAACAAGGGCACCCTTCAAGAGAAGATCGCGGCCCTGGTAAACGAGAAGCGCATCGACGGAATCACCGACATGCGCGACGAGTCGAACCGCAAGGGTCTGCGCCTTGTGCTCATGCTGAAGCAGGGCACGGTGCCCGAGGTCGTCCTGAACAACCTGTACAAGTACTCCGCGCTGCAGAGCTCCTTCGGTATCATCGACCTTGCGCTGGTCGACGGCGTGCCGAGGACGCTCACGCTGCGTGAGATGCTTCAGTACTACATCGACCACCAGGTCGACGTGGTTACCCGACGCACGAAGTTCGACCTTGCGAAGGCGCGCGCCCGCGCGCACATCCTCGAGGGCCTGCTGCTTGCGCTCGACCACATCGACGAGGTCATCACCATCATCCGTTCCAGCCGCACGGACACGGAGGCGTCCGAGAGGCTCATGAACAGGTTTGGGTTCACCAAGATCCAGACGACGGCGATCCTCGAGATGCGCCTGCGCCGCCTGACCGGCCTGGAGCGCGACAAGATCCAGGACGAGCTCGACGGCCTGCGCAAGGCCATCGAGTACTACGAGGGACTCCTTGCGGACCAGAGGAAGATCCTCGAGGTCATCAAGACCGAGATGCAGGAGATCGCCCAGAAGTTTGGCGACAAGCGTCGCACACAGATATCTGACGCGCCCGTGGACCTCGACGTCGAGGACCTCATCGCCGAGGAGGACATGGTCGTCACCTTCACGCACGCCGGCTACGTCAAGCGCCTGCCCGTGGCGACGTACCGCTCCCAGAAGCGCGGCGGCAAGGGCGTCCAGGGCCTCTCGCTGAAGGACAACGACTTCGTCGAGGACCTGTTTGTGGCGTCCACCCACGACTACGTGCTGTTCTTCACGAACAGGGGCAAGGTGTACCGCCTGAAGGTGCACGAGCTGCCGCTGGGCAGCCGCCACGCAAGGGGCTCCGCGCTCGTGAACGTGTTGCCGCTTGAGGATGGCGAGCACCCGACGGCCGTCATCACCACGAGGGAGTTCCCCGCGGACGAGTACCTGCTGTTTGCCACGCGCGACGGCATGATCAAGAAGACCGCCATGAGCGACTACGACAAGAGCCGCCGCGACGGCATCATCGCGATCAACCTGAAGAAGGGCGACGAGCTTGTCAACGTGAGGAGGGTCAAGTCCGGCGAGAAGGTCATCCTGTGCTCTGACCTGGGCAAGGCCATCCTGTTTGACGAGGCCGAGATCCGCCCGACCGGTCGCGACACCTCCGGCGTCCGCGGCATCACGCTGAAGGACGGCGCAAAGATGCTGGGCATGGAGATCACGAACGGCAACGGTGACCTGCTGGTGATCACGGACCGCGGCTACGGCAAGCGCACGCCCGTGTCCGAGTACCCCGAGCACAAGCGCGGCGGCCAGGGCGTGGCCACCATCGCGATGACCGCGAAGAAGGGCAACCTTGTGGCGTGCCGCGTCGTTGGGCCTCAGCACGAGCTGATGATCGTGTCCGAGGAGGGCGTCGTGATCCGCGTGAAGTCGAGCGACATATCGAGGCTCGGCCGCGCGACGCAGGGCGTGAAGATCATGAACCTGGGCGAGAACGACAAGATCAGCGCCGTCGCCAGGATGGTCGCGCACAAGAAGAAGGCCGCGAAGGCGAACCCGATGCAGGGATCGCTTGACCTTGCGGCCGCCGGGGCCAAGGAAGCCGACGACGAGGATCCCGTCGACATCGGCGGCGAGGAGGAGCTGGACGACACGCTCATCGAGGACGACGAGTAGCGGGTCCGCGACCCCTGGGAAAGGCTGACGCTAGAAAGGCGCCCGGGCGAGAAGAGCTGATCTTCTCGCCCGGGCGTTTGCCATAAGATGACGTACAGTTTCTTTCGCACTTTTGAAAACCGGATAGCCGCATAAAGAGG
>ERZ1034871.200-NODE-200-length-35973-cov-7.906648_pt1 | contig 35973 bp, 51 predicted proteins | sample MGYA00520631_ERZ1034871 | MGnify/ENA primary metagenome ERZ1034871 (study PRJEB33766, sample SAMN09781721) | gut metagenome | biome: gut microbiome | host: Homo sapiens | place: Madagascar | study: EMG produced TPA metagenomics assembly of the PRJNA485056 data set...
ATTTTACTTACCCCCAGTTGAACTGGGGGTTTAATCATGCCTATTCGGCGCCAATGACAAAAGGACTTGCCGCACATGCGACAAGTCCTTTTAAGTAGCTAGCAGTTAGTGGCTAGTGGTTAGCGAATGGCTTTCCATGTAAAGCTAAACCCGTTGGGCAACAAAGCTATCAGCGGACGCGGACGAGTTCGTATTCCCGGGTGCCTAAGCCGATTTTTTCAGCGTGTTCCAGCGTCGTCTTCCAGTCGACATTAGGATTGCTGTCGAGGAAGTGGTCGTGATGGTGCTGCCAATCGGGTTTAGCCAGGTTATCCGACAACTGGCTGTTGGGCATAGGAGCGGCTTTCATGCAAGCATCGGCACAAGCCTGGTCGAGAGCGACCGGGTCGAAGGAAGCGAACATGCCGATGTCCGGCAGGATAGGTGCATCGTTTTCGGCATGGCAGTCGCAGTTCGGCGAAATGTCCATGACCAGGTTGATGTGGAAGCACGGGCGGTCCTGGCAGACGGCCTGGGCGTATTCGGCCATCTTGCGGTCCAGTTTTTCATTGGCATCCCATTCGACAGTCTGAATGGCATCAAAAGCACAGGCACCGATGCAGCGGCCGCAGCCTTTGCACAAGTCTTCGTGGATGTGGGCGACGTTATCTTCATAAGTGATGGCGTCAGAACCGCATTCCTGAGCGCAGCGATGACAGTTCTTGCACTTGCTTTCGTCAACTTTCGGTTTGCCCGACGAATGCTGTTCCATCTTGCCGGCGCGGCTGCCGCAGCCCATGCCGATATTCTTGATGGCGCCGCCAAAGCCCGTCATTTCATGGCCCTTGAAGTGAGCCAAGCTGATGAAAACGTCGGCATCCATGATGGCCCGGCCGATTTTCGCTTTTTCGACGTATTCGCCATTCTTGACCGGCACTTCGACTTCATCGGTGCCGCGCAGGCCGTCGCCGATGATGATCTGACAGCCCGTAGTGACCGTATTATAACCGTTGAGGTTGGCACAATCCATGTGTTCCAAAGCGTGCTTACGACTGCCCGGATAGAGCGTATTGCAGTCCGTCAGGAACGGCCGGCCGCCTAATTCCTTGACCAAATCGACCACGGCTTTGACGTACTGCGGACGCAGCGAAGCCAGACAGCCTAATTCCCCAAAATGCATCTTGATGGCGACGAATTTTCCTTCAAAATTGATATTTTCAATACCAGCCTTCTTGCAGAGCTTCTGCAGTTTCTGTAAATTATTTTTCCCCGGACGGCAGCGGAAGTCCGTGAAATATACCTTGGCTTTTTCCATATTTTTACCCCCTAACAATAAGATACTTTCATTGTACCACCTGAAGTACGCTCTAAGTCAACATTTTCTTTGTAAACCAACTGTTAAAAATAAATATGCAAAAAAACTTGACGGATAGCGCATACCATGCTATACTAGCAAAGTACCTTATGGAGCGGTATCGAAGTGGTCATAACGGGGCTGACTCGAAATCAGTTAGGCCGAAAGGTCTCGTGGGTTCGAATCCCACCCGCTCCGCCAGATAAAAGCCGCATGGTTATGCTGTTTATAGCATCCCATGCGGTTTTATTTTTTTGTCCAAAAATAGAAAAAAGTGGCGTTGTCCACCCCGTTGTCCACCCTTGAACTTAGATATTTGAATTTACCAGGGCATCCATAACGTCAGCTGTCTTAGAGGCGGCCCGTCTGGTAACGTGCTGATAAAGGTTCTGAGTGATGACGGTCGATGAATGCCGGAGCTGGCGGCTAACGTATTTGATATCTACATCCGCCTCAAGCAATAACGTGGCTGCGGTGTGGCGCAAATCATGTGCCCTAATCTTTGGCAGCGGGCTGTCTTCGTGATTTTTATTATACGCTTCCCACACGTGCTGTACTGTGTAGTAGACAGACTGTGGGCTGATGGGTAGCCCCGTTTCATGAGAGAGGATGAAGCCAAGGTCATGAAAAGCCGGCCCTAATCTCAAGCGGCAGGTTCCATACCATAGATGCTGGCTGCGGAAAAGCTTTTGTACGTACTCTGGCAGGATAATCGTATCAGCCGAAGACTCCGTCTTTAACTTATCCAGTACCAGGTACTTTTTGCCGCACGGGATACAGACTTCATAAAGAGAGTGGTCAATGTCATCCAAGACGCGAGCATTCAAATTGTGCCTGATATGCAATTCACCCGTGTCGGCGTCGTAATCGGTCCAGCGAAGTCCACACATTTCCGCTTCCCTCAATCCGCAAAGCATCCCCAATGCGACGACAATATTGGCTTTCTTTGATATGGTTTCACTCTGTTTCAGCAAGGCCATAGCCTGATCTTTATCAAGTGCCACCGCCGGTGACGGCGCAGGAGAAGGGACGTCCGCCATAAGACATGGATTTTTTGTGATAATCCCCCAGCGGATAGCTGTATTAAATGCTGTACGAAGAACTCGGTGTATCATTCTCACATAAGTTACAGACAACTTTTCTTCGCTTTGCAAAGTCTTGAATAAGACTGAGAGTTGAAGTGGAGTGACCTTGTCTAAGGCGGTCTTTCCTAAATATTTGCACGCCTTGCGGGAGCAAAGGCTGTAATTTTCGTACGTCCCGCCAGCTCGTGCCGGCGGTTTGATGGTAGTATCGAGCCAAGTATAAAGAAAGCCTTCTAGTGTCGGCATGTCTGTCTTGGATACGATGGGTTCCCCGGCATCGCGGGCTGCCAAAATCTTCCTCTCCAATTTCACTGCATCCCGGTAATTTGTTCCGGATTTGTACCACTTCTGCCTGGATCGCCCTTGTAAATCCTTGTATTTAATGACGACATAATAGGCGCCATGCTTACTTTTAATCATACTTCTCTCTCCTTTCCCGAACTAATATTCGCTAGTTGTTTTTATGATACTATATTGGCGTGCTAACTGCAACAAAAAAAGAACGCTCTCAAAAGAATCGAGAACGTTCTTTTTTACTATTTAATTACGGATGCCACTATTGACAAGACGTCCTGCGAAAAGCAAACTCGAATCCAACTCAATACTGCTAAAATGGTAATCAGTGCTTGTAGAATTTTTTTGTCCATTTATAATAAAAAAATATGCCAGCAACTCTAGTATTTTCCTAGTGTTGCTGGCTTTTTCATTTATACTCTATGCGGTTTTCTGTTCGTTACTCGTGCTCTTGCTCAGCACAAATTTAATGCCCCAAATAGTCCCATTGATAAGTAAAGGCAATACGAATTTATCACGAATTGCATTCCAGCCAGTTTCAGACGCGGCCTGTGCCTGTACCTGGGTCACGAACTTATCAGCTACGGATTCAAGCGCGGTCATCCCTTCAGTGCTCAAGCTTTCAATGATCTGCTGTTTCGCAGATTCTACTACATCGCTTGCATCCAGTGCTGCCAGCATACCATCACGTACTTCTGTCCATTTGCTCATAGGTCTTACCTCCATAAATACAATATAATAGTTTTAATTGTTAGATTGTTCGTAATCTGTTACGCCCCTAGCAATAGCCCGGGCAATGTCGTCCCAATGCTCTACTAACACCAACATGTCATCATCATTGTCGATAAAAGCCGTTTCGACTAAGACGGCAGGCATATCTGTATACCGTAGTACCAGCAAGTCTGTCATTTCTTTTACGCCTCTATCGACAGTATCAATGCTGTTGATGAGTTGCGATTGGATGCACTGAGCTAAATTGCCTCCGTTACTCATCCGGTTATAGCACTCAACCTCGGTGCCGCGAGCAGTGCCCGAAGCGGCGTTACAGTGGATGCTGACAAAAATATCAGCGCCCCATTCGTTAGCGGTTTCAGTAACAGTCATACCTTGGCGATCATCATAGTCGCTACGCCCTGCCGGCGTCGGTGCTAAATTGTCGCTTTGCATTAAATAACTTTCACAGCCAGCCGCTTCAAGATATTTTTGTACAGCAGTACCGATTTTTGCTGCTACATCGCATTCGCGCAAATCTACATTTCCATTCGTGTCATAATGCACCGCACCACTATCATACTTAATATCATGGCCGGGATTAATAAATACCTTCATTGGTTCTTGTCCTCCTTCTCATGTGTAAGCTGTTCCAAAGTGTTTTTTAGTTTATTTGGTATAGGCAGCCCAGCTTTAGCTGCATTCTCCACAATTGATAAGCCTTCATTCCCAATAAAAAACCAGATCACCATCGTCTGAATTAATGGTTGTCCGGTCATTTTATCGATCTCGTGCGATAAAGCCACGAGTAGAAGTATGATTATTTTTTTGCATATCCCCTTAAAGCCTTTTTGGCTATTAAGGGCTAAATGGGGATTAATGTATGCAGCGAGAACTCCCGTTATGTAATCGATGATCATCGCTACAATGAGCGTTTCTATTGAGCTGTCCCACCCTATAAAATAAGTAAAAGCAATCCCCATTACGGATGCAATCCCTCCCCATGTAGTTCCTATGTCCGTCGGGATCAGTTCTCGCAACAAGCTTAGCACCCAATTAAATACCGATTCCATATATTAAGCCTTCCCTTTATCTGCTGTTCTGCTGCAGATCATGCCTTAGCGCGTTGATTCGTTCCATTTCCCGGTCTATTTGTTCTGCCTGAATAGCGCATAACGCTAATTTTTGAATCAATCGTTCCTGTAGTTCAATGATCCGCCCCTGGATTTCAATTATTTCCACTGCTGTCATGGTTTCAGTTTTGCCAGTTTGGCTTGGGCTTCGTTGATTTTGTTACGCACATCCTGCCGTGCTTTTAGGAGTTCTTCAGTATTGTACGGATCAGGTTCATTTTGCAGCCGTGCTTCATATGTTTTTGCGATTTTCCAATCGCCAATTTCGCTGGTATTTGCCGTGAGCTTTGCGCGCAGGCTTATGATCTGTGCTTCCAACGCCATGCTTTGTTCGTTTTTGTTCATCATTCGTCACCTCTCTATACAGTTTGTCCATCCTCAGTAATGTGTGATATGCGTTATACCATTTTTTATCACCCCGCCATGCGTTATATTGTTCTCTAACTACGCCCCAGCTAATTTCATCTTCTCTGGCCATTCTGGCTAACGCCTTTAGCTTTCGCCTTTCGCGGGTTACACAGTCACGCGGTATTTTGCGTATAATTTTGCCGCTGCCAGTCAATATGTAGCGGGTTTTAAGCCACGTAAAGCCATGGCTTAGTTTTATAATCTGCGTTTTGCGATTGTTGATATGTATGCCAAGCTGGCCTGCGATTTTTGTAATCTCTTTTAAGAGCTCTTTTAGGTACCCTTTACTTGGATGAATGATTATTCTGTCATCCATGTAAGCGTCGTAGCAGTGCAGGCCACACACCGTCTTGCAGTAATTGTCAATCGGAGTAGGATAAAATACCCCGATTATCTGGCGGATCTGACTGCCAATACCAATGGATTTGGCCATGTAGCGTTTCCCGGTCTTTAACCGATCTGGGATTTTCTGATACTCCAGAGAATTGAAAACGTGGTCTATAATGTCCGGATCGGCGCTGTATGATACATCCACTTTGTAGGTGTCGAATACCTTTTGTGCCAACTTCAATACATCTGGATCGTGTATTTTGCTTGCAATCATCTGCATGACCACATCGTGCCGGATGTTATCGAAGTACTTTCGAAAGTCAATCATAAGCACGTAGCCCTTTGTCCCGTAGCGCCTGTAGTGCCAGTGAAGGTGTTCTTCAAAACGTCTGCGGGTAAAGCTGATACCCTTGCCCTTAATGCTTGCGCCATTATCGTAAATTAGATAGTGCTGCAGCCTGGGTATGAGTATTTCGTCTGCTTGTAATACACTGTCTGCCGGGCGCATGGCCTGAATGACTCTTTCGTGGCCATTTTCTCTAATTCGGAACTCGGTGCCTTTCCCGGGCTTGTAAGTGCCGCTGTCTACCGACTTTTTAAGCGCTGAAATCTCGCTGAGGCGATTAATTAAAAAGCGCTGGGTTGAATATTTCCAGCCAGCGCTGCGTTCCAACCTCTTAGATGCCTTAATGTACATATCTGTTGTTAGTTTCATATTATAAAAATGATTTGCCACGCTTATAGTCTGACACCGTAGTGGCAGGCGTCATGGCAATTATTTACCCTTTCCGGGATGGACGCACACTCATTCCCTGCTTATCTTCCCAGCTTATAGCTCTGTCGGAAGATTTGAGAAGCGGGCGCACACCATTGACATTATCGGCGTTGTTGTAATCTGCCTCGCCGTTGTTGTTCGCATTGGCAAAATAGATCGACGACGTATCAGCGTGCGCCCAATGAAATTACTTCAGAGTTTTGTTCCTTTTATTGTCGCTTTTGCGCCATCCCTTTAATAGCGCTGTTTCACGGTTGATTGCGTCTACGCAGTGTAACAGCTTGTCTGTTTTTATTGGCAGTACATCTGCAATAAGTTCAAGTGTCTGTATGAGCGACTCGCAGGCCGCTATAGCTTTATCTTGCGATATTCTCCGTAACCATGCTTCCGATTTGTTTGTTGCCCAGATTGTATATGCCTGAGTAATGTTTTCTATCATTTCATCAAGCAGCCGCAGAATCTTACTTCTAAATTCATCAACTATCCAGTACGGGTAATCATCAATTACCCGGCTGATGCCGTACTTTGTACAGATTGTTTCAAACAGTTCTTTATCTTCCGGGCTCCAGCCCCGTGTGTAAAAAGTTGGCGTTCTGGCTCTGGGTTTTAACCCAAAATCACGCACCATTAAAAACGCCATGCTTTTATAAATTCTTCTGGCGTTTATATAAAATTCTAATTTCGACAGTGTTCTGTTCCTTGCTAGTACTCCCGTTCTTATCATCTCCTTTGGTAACATGCCGCCCCATAAAGTGGCGGCGTTCAGGTATTAGGTCAGCAGGAAATACGGGCGCACACCAGCGACATCAGCGGCGGCGTGGCAATCTGCCTCGCCGTAGCCGCCCGCAGCGGCAAAATAGACCGACGACGCAACATCACGCAGCCAGCACCACATATCGGGTACAAAGTTTTGACCGTATCTGAACGCTGCAATTTGCTTATTGCAGTCATATGTATCACGCCCGGAAGAAGCGAATGGTGCGTGGCCATACATCATAGCTTCGTTAAATATATTTGCCGTAACACTTGTCCATTCTTTTCCTTCTACGTATTCAGCAGCACCATTTCCCATACCGCCAGCTCCTGAATAAGCATTTGTATCTACCATTGCAGTCAGACGTTCGCGATGCTCTAATACGTGCGATGCGCCGAATGCGTTTTTGATTGCAGCGGAATATACCGGCATTCTGTTCTTCCACATATAGCTTCCCAAATATCCTCCTTCCGTAGTTATTGTAGGATTCATATACGAAGTTCCCAGATTCTTTTCTGGAAATACTAAGACATGATGGCGTGCCGTTTTCTGGTCCCCACGCCCCAAGTGGTAGTCCAGGTCCCCTACAATCCATTTCGTATTTTCATACGTGGTGCCGTCTACCACGACGGTTTTTATGATGTAGTCTCCAGGGTAGATATCGTCGAATGTGCCTGCCGCAATCGCCTTGCTCATTTCCCCGCTGTTAAAGTACTCTGTTAGGTTTTTGCCTCGGTAAAAAGCGTTGTGGGAGGCAGCAGAAGGATATTCAAGTGGAATTATAGCCTGTTTTATAGCGTCTTTGATGGCAGCTACTAATGCAACATGCGCATCAGGATTTTCATCATGTGCCTGCAAATCTGCTTGTGTTACCAGGTGTTTGCTGTCCAACACGGCAGATACATTGCCGGTATTGCTCATGGTAAACTGTAACTGAAATTCCTGTTGTACGACCGTGCTTCCGCCTTCTGCTGGCATATAATCCGGGTTGTCGTCTGTCATTGCGACATACATGATTTCTCCGACATCTGGATCCGTCGCAAATAGTCCCAGCTCTGATATCTTGAATCCCGTTTTAACTCCGCTATTACTGATAGCCAGTTCCAGTGTTACGGTATTCCCAATCTGCGTAATTTTATTGATGCCCAGCGTCATCTGTTCATTGATTAATGCTGTTGCACTGTTCAATGACCCGGTCCGTGTACCGGACCCGATAGCAACACGCGTAAACTTGAGTGTAGTCAGGCCCGCATTGATTTTGGCTTGCAATGTCGCCCCAACATCGGTCATGATGATTTTATTCCAATTTGCCATGAATGACATCCCTCCTGAATGTACCGACAGCACCAGCGAAATAAATATCTTTCTGTGTTATCAGCATTTGCTTTAAATCAAACGTAATGCATGTCCGGCGAACAATGCCCATAATCGCTCCGAACTTAGCTTCTCCTGTGCATCGCCTGATGAATTGCACATAATCCAGCCATGATCTCGTGTTTTTATAAGCACTGATCAACCTTACCATTTTATTAATCAGTGTTGCTCCATCTAATGGAGCCGTTATCAGCGTTACTCGGAAGTGATAGGGATGCCCGTCGTATTCAGGCCATTCCTGCACCACAGCTGATTGATACACCGTAGCTACGGCCCGCTGTACCGCATACTTCGTACCCTTGAATTTATGTAGTAAAAACGATTCTTTGACCTGCTGCCTTTTTACAGACAAGTCTGAATTGTCATCATATTCGTCGACATGCATCTGCTCCGCCAGATGGTCAATGAGCGCTTCCGGCAGGTCATCAATGGCCGGGTAAATCAGTAATAAATCCGGATTGATGTCGGACAGCGCCATATCGACAACGCGGGCCAAATCCGGTACTGGGTCTTTGTTGATGGATTCCGGCAAATGTTCTGCGATTTTGTAATCCGCATCTATCACTCGTCTTCACTCCCTCCTAAGACGACGGATACCGTTTTGTCCTGGGCTACTTGTACGCCTGTCAGCACGGTATAGGTCGGCGCCGTGACGATGACGCGTTTTACGCCGGCGACAGCCATAACATCGGCAATCAGTCGCGACGGGTTGATGTCCCGGCCAATTTTAGATTTCTGCCACAGCCGATAGTTATTTACGGCTGTCGTTACGGCGTCTTTGACAGTAGATTCCGCCGTGCCGACGTCGGTATAATAGGTCAGGGTAATGTCATAGGATACCGCATCCGGTGCGACGACCGATACGTTATCGGTCAGTGGACGTACTTTATCCGCAGATACTACCGTTTTTACCGCGTCCAGTAATTCCTGCTCCGGCAGTGTCCCGCCTGTCATGAGCGGCCGTATTTCAACGGCCCCGGCGCTGGGACTGGTTACGGCGACATCGATGATGCCGCTGTTAGCCGACTTCGTCCAATACTCGTAAGCCCCTGTTGGCCCGGCCGTGGAAAAGCGTTCCGGCGCTTCGTGGATGCGTTCTCGATAGTCGTCATCTGACTCTTCGTCGGCGCCGCCTGCGCTGGTCGTCGTATTGACGATGGAAGCCACATAAGCCACTGGATCAACTATGGATTTTATTTCGCCCGGGAGAAACCCATTCCCGACTGTGCCGACAGTTTGGCATGTTGCTTTTACCGTCGTTGTCAGGTTCCCGGCCAGGACGGCCGCATCTTCGTTGGTTGCGAAATAAATACCGCTGTCCGTCGCTACACGCGTTCCGGATTTTACGATAGTTTCCTGTTCGCGTTTAGCTGCCAACGTAATCAGCAGCGTTGTCGTTGCGGCCGATGCCGGTATTCGCGTTGTGTCGGAAAAAGCGCCTAGGTTGTCCAGGTTTCCGCCGGACGCATATTTCAGCAGATTCTGTTTGCCAATGTAATTTTGATTATTTACAAGCCGGACAATTGCTTCTGATACTACCAGCAAGAACAGTCGTACCGGGTCGCCCTGGGCTAATGTCCGGCCGGTTATACTGATATAGTCGTTAAAGACGGCGGCTTTGATTTTCTCCGCGTCCCCGTCTACGAATTCGATGTCCGGTAAATCAGTTAGTTTCATTAATTTTCACCGTCACTTTCGGCGTGAGTCGTCCGTTTATATCGCCAGTGAATGTTATTTCCGTAATGCTTACCCTTGGCTCGTAGCGCTTGATTTGAGCAAAGATTTCACTCGACAAAATCGCTTCTGCTTGTAGCATGGGCTTATCTACGGCATCCCCGGAAATTCCAAACTCCCTATCGAGCGGCACTGAGAATTTTACAGTCCCCAAGATAGTCCGGACGTTCTGCAATATTTCTTCGATTTTTGTTGCTGGCGCAAGATTAATGGTTTTTGCTTCTGGCATTACAACATATTCCATGGATACCTCCTATCTAAAGACGGTTAATATCCCGTTAGCAATGCTTCCATAAAGGTTTAATTTTGATTTTTCTTCCTGGTAGTTGCTATCATCGTATTCGACCAGCTTGACATTTACTTTGGCCCAAATCAATGCCCCGACGGAACTGAAAAATGTGTCCGAAACGGACATGGAGTCCAGGCGCCAATAATTTTGACTGACCGGCCGCATCCCGATGATCAGTGGAAATACGGTACCGTTTTCGCACATCTCCTTCATCGTTTCCAGGTCCTTCTTTATCGCAATATTGTGCGATGCTGTAAGGATGAGGTCAAAGGTGATTGTTCGTAATTTCGGCCCGATGAATTCGCTTACCGGCTTATGATAGATAATGTCATGGTCCTGCCAGCGGCTTCCTGCCTCGGTCTGGTAGTTGGCCGGTGTCCTTAGATAATGCGACGATACGATGAATGGCAGACTGCCCATATATCCGATATACATAGCACCTCCTATTCTGGCGTGCTCGTTTTACTGCCGCCCGGCGTGACGCCTCCGTGTACGTGCGACACGAGTGATATGCCGTTGACTACCACATCTCCACTGGAAGCGTTAATCTGCAAAGCCCCGCCAACATTGATTTTCAGATTTCCCGGCGTGTCGATAACCCGTGTATTGGCATCGGCTCCGCCCGGCGGTGCGTCAGTGCTGCTGAAGAAGGTCCCCAACACGAATCCGTCGCCTACGCCGGCACCCGAAAAGTTCGGCATCTGTATGCAGAGCACTTGGTCCCCGACAGCCGGCATCCAGAAATCTTTCGATTCCGATGAACCGCGTTGAAGGACGAACAAATCGTTCGTTACCTTGTTTCCTTTATCTTCACGGCACACGCGCACGGTTCCGTCTTTCGGAGTCAGTGCACATACGGTTCCGTAAAATATTAGGTTTTCCAGCAGCTTTTTGATGTTAGTATCCATCGAGGCACCTCCTCATTTCCAGACTGAGTACATACCCATTGCCCAGGCTGTGCGTTGCCTTTGTGACGATATATTTCCCATCAAAGGCGCCGAAGTTCATGAACCCAATGACAATGCCGGCCATGAAGTGGAAGTCGCCGTACAGGCTAAAGGATGCCGTGATTTCATCCCGGTTCTGCTCTCGCAATTTTTTCCTGGCCAGCTTATTTGCGGCGTCCACTGTGTCGCATTGTTCATTCACTTCCAGCGTCAGCCCCGTTTGCTTATTCGGGGCTTCAAAATAGCCCTCGATGACTTCTTTGTTCTTGCCCTGCTTGTATTTAACGTGGCAGGCCCGATAAATGTCGCGGGTCTTGGCTTTCATTGAGTATGACAGGAATTCCGTGAAGTTCAGCGGATTGTCCGGCGATACGTCATCATCGCTTGTCTGCTCCGAAAAGGAAGCCGTTCCCGGCCGCCAGAATACAATCAACGGCTCCTGGGTTTCCTGGGCCGCTTCGTCGATAATGATGATAGTCTTGGTGGATATTTTTAGATCTAACCCGGCATCATCACATAGCTTTTTTAAAAATTCAAGGTCTGATTCGTCTGACTGCTCGACATGCTCATACGATGGATTGTTCTGTCCCCCCGGCTCATAGTCCAGTGACATGCCATTTCTCCAGGCGATGTCATTGGCGATTTTATAGAGGCTGATATTATCCCAGGATTGATTCTGCTTAATGCCTCGCAATGACGTATCAGCAATGGCATTGACGGCTTTGATTTGTACCGTCGTCGGCATCCCGTTGATTTCGATTTCATCGACTTCAAATTCTCCGACTGGCAGTTCTTTGATGCCCTCGTTGACGCCGTTTTTGTTCAGCGTATAAAGGGTAATGTCCAATTTGGACCCCGGTTCCGGATACCACGTGTCCTGCCACAGCTGCGCACGGTCTTCCAAAGTAACTGTCATATCATCAACCTGGCCGGACAGGTTGTCCGTCACTTCAATGGATAGCAGATACTTCATCATATCTTCGGATATGTCTTTGCTCTCTGTTTCTCCTGCCGGCGTATACAGTATTTGAGCATAGGCCCGGCGTCCGAGGAATGTCCCCGGCGTCAGTTCTTTTTTCCATTCATTTAATTTGGCTTTAATCGTTTCGAGTGACATGGCATCACCGCTTCCATGGTGGCAAAATCTTGGATGACTGGATTACATTGATGTCCGGGACGTTCAATATGATCCCTGCTGGAAAAATAGCTGTGTTTCGGTACGCTTCATTCGCTTCCAGCAGTTCATTCATATAGAGTTCGTTGCCGAATATCTTGTAGGCGATGGCATCCCACATGTCGCCCTGGACCGTCGTGTACTTATTCATAGCTCAACCGCCTCCGTCCTGCCGATACCTTGTCCAGCATCTTAGGCAGTTCCCGCTGAAATTGCCGTGCCTGTTCTTCCAGGGCCTGCCGGACAGCACTGGCTACATCTCCGCCGCCCTGGACGTTGATAGTCGGCCGGAAGTCCAGTGTGATGCTGCTGTTGCTGTACATCGGGGCTTTGGCTGTTCCTGCACTCATCCGCTGCGGCGTTTTCGGCATGACACCTAACGCGGCTCCTGCCTGCTGCCACAATGAGATAGCTCGTGCCGACCCGTCTAAAGGGATAGCGGCTTCTGCCGAGTCTTCCGCGAATGTTGTCAGGAAGGCCCCACGCTGATAAATGCCACCTCTGGCGTTTTCGCTGACGTCATCACCACTGCTGGTTGCTTCACTGATTGTACGGGTTATGTTTTGTGCAATATTGATAGCCGTATCAATCGGATGGGATAAGGCATTGACCAGGCTATTCCACTTGTCCATAGCCCAGTCTACGGCCTGGCCAATGGCATCCATGACACTACTGGCAAAACTTTGTACTGCCGCTACCGCACTGTCCCAGGCAGAGGATATATAATCTACAAGTGCAGAAATAATACCTTCTATGACACTGGCGGCGGCCGATACAAAACTGGAAATGGCATCCCACACGGCCGACGCGATGGCCAGACAGCCATTCCAGACCCCGGTGAAGAAGGCACCAAAGGCGGATATGATGTCCATGATGACCGATACGGCCATCGTTGCTACGGTCATGATGCCACTCCAGACGGCTGTGGCAATCGCTACCATCCCATTCCATACGCCGGCAAAGAAGGCCGCCAGGGCAGAAAACAGGCTGGTTCCAAATGCTACGATATTATTCCAAATCGCAATAACTGCGGCCCGGAACTGTTCATTGGTATTCCAAAAATAAATGATGGCGGCTACAACAGCAATGATGACGGCAATAATGGCGATGATGGGATTGGCCATGAGGGCCATGGCTAAGGCTCGGGCTCCCGTCGCCGCAAGGCGAAACGCTGTGCCAAGCCCGCTTAACCCGGCTTTGAAAATATTGGAAGCCATCGCGGCCCCACGTAAGACAATTTGTCCGTTTTGGTTTACCGTATAAAATAAACGAGCCGTTTCTTTAAGCATATTGAATCCAGCTCTTATTGCTAATAACGATCTTGCGGCTAACAAAACACCGGCAAAACTGGCCGCCAAGGCAACCATGGTTTGTACTATTCCTTGGTTTTGCTGTGCCCAGTTTGCAAAGGCAGATACCACTGGAATTATTGCGTTTAAAACTCCGTTGATAGCGGGCAATAATGCTGAGCCAATGCCTATCCCTACGGCAACAATGGCGTTTTTGGCCAATTGTAACTGATTCGCTGTTGTTCTGCTTCGTGCTTGATATTCCGCTTCCATGGACCCCGCGTATTGCGATGCATCCCCGACTTTTTTGAAATTACTTTCCAATGCGTCCAAATTGGTCAACAAAGGCGCAATAGCACCAATAGATTCTTTGCCGAACAAATCGGCCAGAACGCTGGCCTGCTGGTCTTTCGGCAAAGATTGCAGTGCCCGGAAGACGTCCATAATGGCTCCCTTGGCATCAGTCTGCATCCGCTTGGCCATATCTGCCGCATCAAAACCCAACTGTTGGAAGGCAGCGGCCTGGCTCTTGGTAGCACCTTCACCGGCTGTCATCCCCAGAATCAGATTTTTGATACCTGTTGCCGCTACGTCGGACTGTACGCCAGTCGCTATCATCGAAGCCCCTAAGGCGGCAATTTCGCCGGATGCAACCCCGCCGATTTCGCCCAGTGGCCCGATTCGGGTCACAACATCCGAAATCAATGGGGCTGAGGCTGCTGTCGTATTGCCCAGATAGTTGATTTTATCGGCTAAGGCTACAACGTCCTGCTGGTTCAATTTAAAGGCGCTGCGCCATTTAGCCATCATATCCCCGGCTTGTTCGGCCGTGACGTCAAATGCGACGCCCATTTTTACCGCATCCTCAGCAAACTGCATCAAATCCTGACGTGCTATCCCTGCCTGTCCGCCAGCGGCTACGATTTTGGCAATATCATCCGCCGCCATCGGCAAATTAGTCGATAACTTCAATACGTCTTCATTCATTTGCGCAAATTGTTGCGGCGTGTCAAAATCAACAACTTTACGTACATCAGCCATGGCGCTTTCAAAATCCACGGCAGCTTTAGTTGCTGCAATTAACGGAGCTGCACTGATTGCAACTTTTGTGGCTGTACTACTCAGTTTGCTTTGGGCGTTGTCAAACGCTGCTTGCGCTTTTTGTTTCCTGGCCTGGGCATCTAAAATATCTGACCGTCGCTGTGTCAAATCATTGATACGAGCCTGTAGGGCGGCAATCTGACGATATGACGCTACGCTGACCTGTCCGGTTGCCCGTTGCTCTGCCGATGCCGCCCGCTGTGCATTTCGCATGGCATCATTGGCCGCTTTGATTTGCGTTTTCAGTTCTTTGGATTCTGCAATAGCCCGCTGCATCGACGAAGCTACAGACCCATCTAGACGGCCCTTGATGGCAATAGCTAATTCCATGACACGACTCATCTTATTGCCCTCCCTTCTTGGCCTTCTCTATTTCTTCTTTTTCCCGGTCTACTTCTTCATTCATGACTTGAATCCAGGCATGAAAATCGCCGATTGGTTGTTCCAGGAACCATCCAATCGGCGTTTTTGTGTACTTGGCAAGCCTCATAGCCGACAATCTTATGTTTTCTACGGCTCCTTGGGCAGTAAAAAATTCTGCGCCTTCAAGCAGGCTGCCATGAAGTCAGGGCCACTCAAGTTGAGGATGTCGTCATACTTCATTTTAGCGGCCGCAGCAGCAACCATAGCCTGGTATTCCATGGATAATGCCGGTACTGTCATAAGTTTGTCTTTCTTTTTAGCCTGGCTCATGCAAGCCAGCAGAGCATAGCCGTTCAGCTTTGCAAAGTCAAAATAGATTTCCGTCTGCCCGTTCGGCAGCGGAGTTGTCAGATGCAGGATATTTTCCTGATCTACGATTTCAGCGTTGACGAGTTCGTTTTCTTTTTCTTTCATGGGAATCCTCCTAGTTCATACCAATATTGGCGCGAACCTGCTGTAACAGGTCAATACCGTTTACGATGGCTTTGTAGCCGTATTTGTCGATTTCACAGAGCGTAGCGCCGCCCATTTCAATTTTGAAGTACGTACATTCGATGACGGTTTCACTGTCCGTCTTGGACCCGGCTTTGAATTTGCCAGGGTTGTGGCTCTTGACGCGGCCGCGGACGGCGACGCGGTACTGCTCGTGTTCATAATCATTGGCGCCGCTATCCCAGTTCTGGATATCCGAGTAGAGTTCCAGTGCCAATGTGCTGCCGCCGACCAGGCGGGAACTCGTTTTCGTCGGCACCTGCCAGGTCATCTTCAATTCCAAAGAATCAAAATGGCCAGCGATGGGCGCTTCGATTTTACCAGCGACGCCGATGCCTTCAATATCTTCTGTCAGCGATTTCAAGTCCGGCAATTCGACTTCGTTGACGCCGATTAAATCGTCGGCGCCGTCGATATAAGCCCGCATATCATTGATGACTTCCGGGATTTTATTTACTGCCATTGTTTTCCCTCCTTACGAGAATAATGCTTCAAAATTCGATACATCGTATTCAAAGGTATCTTCGATGTCCTGGGCCGGAACCGGCGGCGTCAATTTAGTGTGAATCCGGAAGATGCCGGCCAGTAAATCAGTTGTCGGGTTTTCATCGGACAGGAATTGTACTTCGGCGCCTAAGAGATAGCCCCGGGCCGTTAATCCATTCAGCCGTACCTGTTCGCTGTCCACCAAGGTCTTAACTAATCGCGGTGTAATCGGCTGGTCCGTCTTTTGCCAGTTGGTCAGGATGAATGTTTGATACTGCCAGTTGAACATACGCCGTACGCAGATGAATGCATCTTTGACGTCTGTCGTACCCGGATAGGCCCCAGTATAGTTGCCCCAGGACTTCCAGCCGCCTGAGAAATTCAAGCCTGTAACGACGCCCTGTGAATTCAGCAAATTAGCCTGTGTCAGATTGAGGCTTACTTCGGTGCCGTCCTTCAAGCACAATCCCGTTACCTGTAACGTCTGATTGGATGGCGACTGATAGGGTACATCATTATTATTGCCATCGGTAACGCCGATAATGCCCATGATATGCGTCGACAAATGGAAAACCATGTCGCCGTTTTTAGCGCACGGCCAGCATACAATCTGGTTGTTTCCCGTGTAGTTGTTGCCGTTCTTCCACATATTGACATCGGCGTATTTTTTGACCTGCTCCGTATTGATGTCTACCAGTGCCATGCACGGGAATAAGCCATCAATCTTAGCGGCTTTAGCTTTCATGACAGCCGCAACCGTAGGCGTTTCCGACCAGCTAGGAGCTGCCAACAGGCCCGGAACCAACCCCGTCTGGAAATAGATATCGTCAACGAGTTCCAGCCCTTTATTTTGGCCATCAGTCGACATGCCGCCGATGATGTCGTCCGATTTGACAGCCGTCGGATCCAATTTATCATACGCAACATAGATACTGGACGCAGATGCCAGGGCACCGTCATCCAACAGTGTGATAATCAGCTGGCCGTCATCATCATAAGCTGCGGTATAGTCCGTATCCAAAGTAGCTGCGGACCCGTCTGCACTGGCTTTGACCGTCAGTGTATGCAGTAAAACCGGGTCTGTCAGAATGACCTGTTTCTTGGTAACGGTCTTTTCCGTGTCCGAAACGGACACTTTGTGTTTGGACGGATCCAACACATTGACAAAGACAATCGGCTGTACGTTATACAGCTTGAATTCGGTGTACATCGCTTCGCAAAGCGTGTATTTATCCCAATCGTCATGATACCCTAAATTCTGCGTCGCTTCGTTCCAGCTGTAGCAGATGACGGGTTTATTGACATAAGCTGTCGGATCTGCCGTCAAATGGACAGGTGCTGTCCCGAAGACAACCGGCAAGCCTGCATTCGTGGAAATCGTCGCTACAATGGATGTTGCGATTTCACTTGCCTTCACGCCGTGGAAAAATGCCATTTTATTTACCTCCGTGTAATGCCATGGCCCGTTTATACATGATGTTCCTCAACGAGCCCGTAGATTTAATCTCTTTTTGTGCCGCATCCAATTCGCCAGCTGTGACGAATAGATGCTTATATACCGGGTCATCCTTATATTTTTCGGGAATCCCGTCTGCAAAAATCTGATTCGCATGAATTTCTGTGTCTTTGTATGACGGGCCGATATAGATGACCGGCCCCTTATTTTCATCCATTTTATTTGCCTCCCAGCACATCCCAATGCGTTTGATGGGGCTGCGGAATGAATACGTCGAACTCGATGACCCCCAACCACTGCGGAAACGGCTGGTCGTCGGGAATCGTCGTCTTGATATTTCCATCGTCTATATCGATGATCCATTTCTTGGCAATCGGGTTGTTGCCCAATAACTGATACCGGATGAATTCCAGGAAGTGGAATAACATGTGGGCGCCATAGGTCATATCCTCATCGTAGATGGTGGCATAGATGACGATGGAAACAACAGACTTGTCCCGGTCATCTGTCGTAGCTTCCGGCCGGACCACAACAGCCGGGCACAGCTTCTTTAGGTCGGCCTTGTTGTTGGCCCTGGGCAGGAATCCGGCATATACATGGACGTCCGTATCAACCCGTGAAAAGATATTCTCTGGCCGTCCTTCACAATATTCCTGGTATGCCGCGAATTTCTCCTGCAAAAACGCTGCAATGCCCTGGGCGCATTCCAATGGGGTCATCGCATCACTTCCCTAATCTGTATTCGATTTCATGTTCCAATCGTTCTTCAAAGACGTCACTGCCACGATCCATCATGACGCTCAGGACATCGGGATTGCCGAATAACTGCGGCACGGCCGGCCCATAGATACCTTTCAGCGGGTATCTTTCCTTGCCCTTACGGGCGACGAATGCCCCGCCCAGGCTAAAGCCGCGGGGGACATGCGTCATTTTCCCGCGCTTTACGGATACGAAGACGCCGTCCCGCCGCTTCTTGGCCTGATATTTATGGATTGCCTCGGGCGCCCCTTTGACAAGGATGGTAGCGCCGTCTTCATCGGCACGTATCTGTGCCTTAGCTTTCAAGTCCCCGGCCTTCATGGTATAAATGCTTCGGATTTCCTTTGTCCCTGCCGTCCTGGCGGCTGTGGCCGCCCGCTTTCCGGCAGCTACAGCCGCTCTGGCGATTTCTTTATCGCTCAGAGAGGACAAGGCGTCCATAAGCTTTTTGTCACCTTGAATATCGATTTCTACGCTCATAGGCCCTCCTAGTGATTCTTGTGCATGGTCATCGTCAAGATACCCATGTCGTCGATGACGTTATCTACCAGGCAGTAATCGCCATCGACAGTAAAACTTTCTCCTTCCGCTGGGACTTCTCCGTAATCGTCTTTAGCGATATGAATGATGATGACCTGGCCATGGGTGCCCTCGAATCCGGAATAGATTTCCTGTGTCTGGAACATAGCGTCTTCTTTGGGACTCTGCACGATGCATGTATACTTCTTACCATTCAGCTCATGTATTTCGGCAAATTCATCAGCATTGATAAAAGCCGGAATGTCCGAAGCTACCATTTCTTTGAACGTGCTCATTTTTGGACGGCTGCGGCGGCATCGGCCTGGGGCAGTTCCATCCCCGGTTCGTCTGCCGGCGATTCTTCCGTCTCTGGCTCATTGGCCGGGGCCACTTTGTCCCCAACCAAGGCAACAACTTGTTCATCGGCCCGGTCCATGAGTTTTTCCGCTTCAGCGTCCGGCAACTCGAACGAGTCGCCAGTCCGATATAAGTGCTTGCCCATGGAAACGCAGCCGTATGTAACGACTAACTTCATGGTCATCCCTCCTATTTCGCTTTGATGACGGCCCAATCGTCGACGAACTGCGGAGCCAGGACACAACGGCAGTACATGTAGAAGCTCAATACCTGCGTATCCTTGTTGCCGTTATAGTACGGCACATACGGTGCAACGAAGGTTTCGTAGGCCGTGCCGGCATCATTGAGCAGGGTGCAGGCGCCGTGGAGCTGACTGCCGCGGCCCGGAATGGCGATGATGGCCGTATCGGGGTCGATGAAATACTGCGATTTCCCGGCATCGTCGGTGTACGTTTCTGCATAGGTATAGACGTCGAGGTTCAGCGATTTGATGCGCCCGACGTGAGTAATCTGCGGGCTGATAATCTGCGGCTGGAAGCCCATGAGGGACAGATTGTCCGCCGTCGGAACCATCATCCATTTCATGATCTGGTCATTGCTCAGCAAATAATCTGCGATATTTTTCCCACAAATCATCATGGTCGGGACGATACCGGCGTCTTCCTGGATGAGTTCCGAAGCGTTCTTGATGTCGCTGTAAATCGTCGCGCCGGCTTTATCCCAAGTTGTCGTCGGCGTGACTTTATGGTCAAAGTCAAACGCAATGGTGTCAATCAACACCGTCTTGCCGTCATCGGCATAACCTTCGATGTCGCATTTACCAGTCTGCAAGATATCCGCCGCCATCTTCGCTTTGCGGTTGATGATTGCGTTCTGCAAATCCACCATATCTTCAGCCTGCTTGATGGCTGCACGCTGGGCCGGTGTCGTCGTGCTGTAGATGTTTTCGCCGAAGCCGCGTTCCGATAATTCTTCCGGATCTACTACCTTACTCGGCCCCATCATCGGCGGTTGGTAGATAGCGATTTTAGAGCCCGTGTCTTTCAGGCTCGCTCCTTTTGCGCCACGAACGACAAAGGGGGCCAGCTGACGGCCACGCTTGCGGTATTCTACGGCAATCTTGGTCGTAACGGCTGTCGCCGGTACAAGCGGGAAAAAGGTATCAAGCAAAAAAGATGCCGGCGGCGTAATCCGTTCCATTGCCTGCATCAAAGATACAGTATCTCTCAATTCAATAGCCATATTCAGTTCCTCCTAGTGTACAGATGTCAAGAAAATACCGGCATTTCGCAATTCTTCTTCATGGGCGTCAACCGTATCTTCGCTGGCGGCAATGAGGTATTCGCGATGGAATCGGCCGGAAACATAGACCGTCGCAACGGTGGCTTTATCATCCACGTCGCAACTCAAAATAGCATTGGCAACAGCGGCTTTAGCCGTAGCCACAGCGGCTGTCCCGGTAACGGTCATCAGCGTGCCGCGTTTCATGGCTGTCCCAGCCGTTAATGTGACGTTCTTGAGCAAAATCGGAATTTCCGGCCCGCCGATAAGCTGGTCGTGTTTAATGTCGATGACTTCTCTGATTGCCATTATTTTGCACCTCTCAATCTATTCGCTGCATTGACTACATCTTCAATGTCCTGAGCTTTCTTTACGGCTGCCTGATTCTGCGACATTCCTGTTTTCGGCACAGGCGTTACCTGTTCAGATCCGGACTGCATCTGTTCCATAATCATGGTGCGTACGCTTGCCAATGCCTGGTCACTCGGCGACTGTACGCCGGCGACGGCTTCGATATAGGGAGCTACATCATCCGCTGTCCGACCGTCGCTGATAGCCCGGTCAATCATGGCATCGGTGTATACGTTCCCGTTTTTCAGTGCCTTCAGTTCAGCAATTCGCTTCGATTCATCCGCATCCTTGTTCGCGTTCTGCGGGTTCAAACCCAATAAGGCTGCCAGTTTGCTGGCTAAGGTTTTATCATCCATGTTTTTTTCTCCTTTGTTGATGATTTTTTCAAGCTGTGCCCGGTTCTTCATGTGACACGGGCAGGAAATATTATTGACAATCAGCATATTGTCATTCAGGCTGGCCGTGACCTGATAGTCTTCGTCGATGGCGTCGATGAAACCGTTTTCCAGGGCCTGGTCGGCCGTCATCCACGTTTCATCGTCCATCATCTGTGCCAATTCATCCGTTGTCTTATGGCATCGTTCCGCATAGACGTTCAAAATCGTTTCTTTCGTCGATGCCAGCGCTTTCTGTAATTTGGCCAGGCCCTGTTCATCATAGCCGCCGATGAGAAAGGATGCCGGGTTGTGAATCATGTACAGTGCATTCCGCGGCATTTCGACGCTGTCGCCAGCACAAGCGATGATAGTGGCCGCACTGGCACACATCCCGTCGATATGCATGGTCTTCTTGCCGCTGTAGCCTTTAAGCATCGTATAAATGGCCTGAGCCGCGAATACGTCGCCACCGGGACTGTTGATACGTACTGTCAGATTCTTGCCGCCACATTCTTTCAAATCGTCGTTGAACTGGCGCGGCGTAACGTCATCGTCGTACCATGACTGCGAAGCGATGGCTCCATACAGCAGCAGTTCTGCATTGTCATCGCCCGCTTCATTGACGAAACGCCAAAATCTTTTACTCTTCATGGGTTGTCTCTCCTTTGTCGGCCAGCACTTCCGGGCTTCCGATAGTCAGGCCGTATTTTTCAATCATCTTCTGTTCGTACGCCAGCTGTTCCAAGTTTTCTTCCAGGTCCGTGCCTGTCAGTTCGGCCGCTTCTCGTTCTCGCGTGCTCAAGCCGTATGTTGTCCGCAAGGCACTGCCATTGACGTCTTTTACCGGGTCAAGTATCGTCATGGTCGGTCCGTACCAATCGGCGTTGCACCAACATTTCCGAATCAATGGATCCGTGAAGAATCCCGGTGCTTTGACGCGGCCGATGGCAATGGCTTCGGCCAGCCACATTTCATAGACAGGCTGGCAGAAATCGCGGGCGAACCAAATGCGCCGGCGCTTATATTCTTCCCACGCCTGTAGCATGGCGGCACGGGAGGCCGAATAGGATGACGTGAAATGCTTCATCAGGACTTCGTAAGGCTGGCCGATGGCGCTGCCGACCATTTCCAACAGCTTCGTCGTGAAGGCGTCGAACGTTGACATGCTGCGCGACGCATCGACGCTTTTGACATCGACACCACGGGGCAGGGCATTGATGGTTCCAGGCCCTAATGCGTATTCGTCCGGGTCGATGACGGGGCCGCCCTGGGGGTCAATGGTCTTGCCGATGAAGTCATTCAGCGTGCCGCCAGATGTCTGGGACTCTGTGAAAAACAGCGAGAAAAAGGACTTGACGATGGCAGCTGTCAGCTCGGCCGTCGTATAACGGCTGACTTGTTTCAGCGTCTCAATGACAGGGGATAAATACGGCGCTCCCCGATATTGTTCCGGCCGCTGGTCATTGCTGGTCTGTATGATGTTTGGCATGCCGCAAATGTCGCCCCATGCTTTGACGCGGGTCCAGGTGGCAATCGTCCCTATATCTACCGGGTCGCCAGGTACTTTGTTCGACACCCAATAGGCGGCGACGGCTCCATCCGGGTCGATTTCTACGCCGGATATGATTTTGTTCCCCGGTGTGGGCGCCGTCATTTCGACGGCATACGGCCCGGTAATGCCATAGTAGTCCCGACCATAGGGATTACTTACCCGATTGCCTTCCAGGAGTTGCAGGCGCAAGCTGTACGGCATATCCGCTGTCGGCGGCCGGCGCTTGAACAGGCAAAAGGCATCGCCATCTACGAGATAGCCCGTGTAGTTGATGTCCTGCATGTCGTAAAAATTATTGCGCCTCGTCAGATCGCACTGTGTCGAGCTGGCCCACAGGTCAAATTCCTGAGCTACATGGCGTGACCATTCCCGGGACTCATCAGCCGTCATCCCTAACAGCTTGTACTTGGGACGTGGAAACAGATGCAACCCCGCCCCGATGGTGTGCAGTGAACTGGTCATGATAGCCGCTGCCCCGATGGGCGTATTGATGGACTGGTCGGCGCTGCGGTTGCGCAACGTATACAGATTGGCGTTTACGTCTGATTTTGCGGAATATTTTCGCGGATTGTAGGCCTTTAGGATATTGCTTTCGTGCGAAGCCCCGCCGTTTGAATAACCGCTGTTCTGGATTGTCGGCGTCCGCGCCTTTTGTCGTGACCGTTTATTTCGTTTTGCCATGGTCGGCCCTCCTTAATCGAAAAATACAATGCGCTTCCCGCGCCCTTTCCCTGGTGTTTCGCTGTCGTCCAGCGTTGCCCCGCTGGCAACCAGGTTGTCGATGGCGACGCGGATGCTGGACAAGTCCGCCCTTGTCAGGGTCCGGTTCCCGATGGTATACGACTGTCCCATCAAAACGGCCTTCTCGGCTTCTACATACCGGGCCAGTCGTTCATTTTGCAGTTTACTCATGGTGCCTCCTACCAAATGTTCGTCTGTTTGCTGACCCGTCTTTTCCTTGCGGGCTTAGGTGGTTCTTTTCTGACAGCCGCTTCCTGCGCCGGCTGTTTCATAATCGTTTGCAGTTCATCCCATTGCGGATTGACCGACAACATACATCCCAGGTTGTAGACACGAAGATCCAGAGGTTCGTTTCGGACACCTGTTGTCGTCTGCCATACCTCACGGATAACTCCATTTTTCTTGACTTTCGTCTTATGTTCGGATATAAGTCCCTTGAAATAGAGTTCGTCATATCCCCGGTTATCCAGGCCGTCGCTGTTTTCATTCAACGGGAAATGCATGTATTGAGGCCCTGGGGCTTTGATGGCCAGGCGGTTCATGACCTGCTGCTTGCCGTCGTCGACGCCGAGGATGACCAGCGGTATCGGCGTTCCCGAAGCCTTCCCGATTTTGTAGTTCAGTGGAATGCCCGGCATGTTGCTGTAACCTTTGATAGCGAAACGCTGCTTGGTAAAATTCGCTTCACAATAGCGATATACATGACCGGTATAATGGCCGCCAGAGTCGATGAAGGTACGGACGATTTTCAGCCCGGTTCCGTTTTTGAAGCGGTACACGTGTTCAAGGATGGTATCCAATTCTTCCCAGGTTGATTCCTGGTCTGGACAGCCTAAAATAACGCCCTTGCGGATACCCCACGACTCTTCTCCGGCTCCCCATCCGCAGATTTCATATTCCAGGCGATTGTCTTGCGTATCAACCGCAGCCGTCAATAACAGTACGCCATCCGGCAGTTCTGCCCCATAGGGCTCCCGGCGCCGGACGAAAATCATTTCATCATCAAATGCCCCCGACTGTCGGTAACTTTCGCCAAACCGTGTATTGACTACGACTTGTTCACGTGTCGGGTCCCCTTTGGCTTCCAGCCATTCCCGCATAATTTCATTCCAGCTGGTCCAGGGAGATGTGAAGGCATTGATGAAAAAGGAACGGATACCATTCGACCTGGCCTTTGGATTCTGTGCTCGATAGCCTTGAACAGCGTTCTTCATTTGCCGTTCCGTGAATTCATAACCACATGCCGGGCATCTCCATTTCACGTGATGTACGATAGCATGATGTTCGCCCCGGTCATCTTTATAGGTCTCTGCATCGGTTTCCATGTCAAGATACCGGAGCAGATGCCATTCCCCGCAATTAGGGCATTGATGCTGCCATTCTTCCTGCGTTCCGGCGATGTATTCCGCATCAATTCGGCTACATCCCTCGGTTGTCGGCGTCGAAAACAGCCCCATGACCCGATTCCAGAATGTCGTCATTCGTTTGGCTGCCAGGTCTACCGGGTCGCCTTCGGTGCCAGCCGAATCGGGAAATCGGTCCACCTCGTCGGCCAGCAGAATCCGTATTGGACGGCTGGCCAGTCCGGCCGGGCTGTTAGCTCCACACATGACCAGTCGGCCGCCTGGGAAGAATTTCGACAGAATCGTGTTGTTTCCATCCCTGGTTTTAGCCGTCTTATCCCCTGCCCGCTTCACGTCGTAGAACAACGAACTTAATACGGGCGTGTCACGGATCATGGGAGCGATACGTGATTTGGAATAATCCTGGGCCATGTCTACCGTAGGCTGTATCATCATGATGGAAGCCGGGTCCAGGTGGGCAAAGCGGCCGATGACGTTGTTCATGATGTCTGATTTGCCAATCTGCGCCGCCGACTTGACGACGACGCGATGTACGCCGGGTTCTGTGAAGGCATCCATGATGGCCCGTTGATATTCGGCCCGTTCCGTCCGCCATTTGCCCGGCTCTGACGAAAAACCGGCCGACAAATAGCGATACGTATCAGCCCATTCGCTGACAGACGTCTTCGGCAGCGGTTTCAAGCCATGTCGGGATATATATTGCCACAATTCTTTCGCTGACTTCATGGCTCGTCCTCCTCTTCTACTTCTTCATCGGTGAAGAGATCCGGGCTATATTCACTCAGCTCAGATAGCTTTTCTTCCAATTCTTTCGTCAATCTGGCGTAAATTTCTTCTTTGTTTTTCCCTTCCATCTGTGGCGCCAACTTTGTCGGCAGTCCTAACAGCTGCGTCCTCAAGTTAGACAACATTTCCGTCATGACTAATTCGACCGTTTTGGCACTGTATACACGGTGTTCCATTTTAGCCAGGCGCAATTCAGCGATTTCCCGCTTCGTTTTTTCATGCCGGGCCTTTTCGGTCATGTAGTCTATGTCTTCATCGCCGCCGCTTCCTTTGGTGGCGTCTTTGTAATTGAGGATTGATTGTACCAAAAAGACGCCGCCACTCTTGTCTTTTTCATCGCGAATGACGACGCCTTCCTGGATTAACTGAGAGATTCTAGGAGGGGTTAAGCCGATTGCGTCGGCCAGCGAACGCTGAGTAACCGTGATTTCACGGGCTTTCCCGCGTACTTTCATGACGCCCTCCCTCCTCTCTGACTTAACATTTTGATTGGTTTCTGCGGACGCATGAGCTATATAAATAAATCATACCCCGCTTCACATAAAACCATTTGAAAATATAAATTAAGGGCTGAATTTTACTAAAATCTAGTTTTCTTTCGGGCGCCGCGGTCGCGCAAGGCTTTTGTTAACCCAGAAGAACCTAGTCAAAAAAAATCCAGAAATAAAAATTTCCGGACTCATCGAATCAAAAATCTTATTTTCCTCAAGTTGGCCATAAACCTTCGCAAAACCTTTCTGTTTTGTATCCAGCGTCTCCGATGCACACAGCATACCGTCAAGGTGCATCCTGCGCATCGACCCATGGCGCATGGCCGCTGTCCGGGTAGTACAACACCCCGTCTATGTGGACGGGGTGCTGCTCCTTGCGTGTCTATCTATTCTTGAGGGGTGAAAACAATCATGTGCTCTACGCCATTCCCATTGCTTCACATATACACTATACCACAGGTCCAACCTGAACTACCATGAACTAGCATGAACTAATTTTATTTTTTTGAAGATTTTGTCGAATTCTTCCAGCGCCTGGGCACGCAGTCCGTTTTCCTTTCGTCGAAGCCAGCTGTCTGAGCAGATTCCTTCGCAGGCTTTTTCCCAGGTTTCGTGCCACAAATAATGCCGCTTCATTATCGCCTGCATCCGCTCATCGTCCATACATTCGACGAGCTTCTTGAATTCCCACGGGCGGTTTACGGTCTGAAGGTATTCACGTAACATTTTGTCGCGTTTATCCAGAAATCCGATAATCCGGTCTTCCATTGCATTCCGCCCGTTCCCGCCACTGACTCGTGGCTTTTCATAATCAATAGCATTCAATGCCAACAAGTCGTGTTGGATCTGGCTGATTTCTTTCAGCAGCATGTTGGCTTTTTCTTCCGACTCATAGACCAGTTTGAGATACTCTGTGCTTGTCACGCTACTCCTCCTTTCAATTTCGGTGCCGGCGTTTCCGCTTCAATGTCCAGCGTCATCCAAGCTCTAGCATAAATCTTTTCCGTCTTGAATGTAGCGACTAATCCGTCATCACCGTGCATCGCTCCGGCTAATACGTAATTATCGATGCTGTTGTCCCGATTATATTTAATTACGATGTCTTCAATCTCCCCGTCGCATACCGCAGCAAAGCAGGTATCCACATTGGCCATGACGTGAAAAATATTTTCCATGGCCTTGTATAATTCTGGCCGGGCCAGTTCTTTGCTTTTCAGCGTATATTCCCGCGGCACTTCTTTTTCGTTTTCGATGTATCCGATTCGGACAACATTACTGCTCACGTGAATTTTGTTGATGATCATAACTTCACCTTGCTTTCGATGAACGTAATGTGTACCTTGAATCCGCAGATAGTCGCAATCTCTTCCAGTGCCCGCTTCAACAGCATCCTGCGTATACGATACCTGCGGTTCTTCCGCTTCTCCTGCCGCTTCTTCTCAACCCGGCTGATTGCTTTTTCCGCTGTCGGGTCTTGGTAGTGTTCACTGTTCATTCTCCTCGCCTACTTTCCGAAAATCTTTTCCGACACTTCGTTCATGTCAATATCTTTCTCTATATGCTTCTTCGGTCGTCCTGCATGCTTCTTGGGCTTCACTGTCGTTTCCAGATTGTCCAGGATGCCGCCGCCCGTCAAAATGTCCAGAACTTTTTTCCCGGATTCGTCGTCCCCGGTAATGCTGATATGCACTTCCATCGTCTCACCTCCTATTCCTTGCGCGCGCCTGCATCCCCGTAAATGGTTCGTAAGTAGGCAACGCACTTCGTTCGTATTTCTGCCGCCCTGGCCCCGTGATGGCGTTCGTAATGGCATCGCTCACAAAGCGTGACGGTTTTGTTGATTTCGTCTGATTTATAAATCCCGCACGGCTCATGGTGCATCTTTTCCCCGTCGTCGATGTATCTCCCGCAGACGATGCACTTATACCCATCTCTTTCGTGTACGCTGTCGTTGAGCCGTTTTAGTTTGACTCCCCGGAGGCGTACCCTTTTCGTCTTTGCAATATACGTCGCTATCCCTCCTCGTCATTTTTACCGTGATATGCCAGCCCGTCAATTCATTGAACGTACTGCTGGCTTCGATGAATTCATAGCCAGGATATAATTTCTCCCATACATCCCGGCAGTCGGTCTGTCCGGCCAGTTCTTCCAGCTTGCGATGCGTAAACGCCCAGTCTGTTTTCGTGACCTTCGGGTTTTCCAGATTCCGTGAACAAATATATGTGTTCTCGAACCTCTCCTTATTTCGGGCTTCCTTCATGATGTATTGGCAGAGCCGCTGCATCAATTCTGCATCGTCTATCCGCAACCGGCTGGCATTGCTCAGGCCATTGCCCCAAACGTCTTCCAGCTCATTACGGTCCAGGCCCCCGCTGATGATTAGGTGAAAATGAATATTCGTTCCCTTTCGTTCGATGGCTCCCATATACTTTGCCGAGGGAAGCCCCGCTTTTTTACGCCGACGGTTCACGCGCTTGATGAAATTATGGAAGTCTTTCTTGGCATCCTTCACGTTGTCCCGTTTGTGCAGCGTATCATAGGTCAATGTCAAATAAACATCGTCGCCCGTGAAATTCGTTTTTACTTTCTGGCAGAATGTTCGTAATGCCTTCTGCTTATTTCGGCGTACTTGATCCGGTGAGGACAGGTTGACTTTCTTTTCTCTCATCTTCTTTCCACGTTTCCCCATATCAGGAACTTCAAACAAATCCGTTTCAAAATATCTTTTCCCGCAGAAATATTTCACATTACGAACAAACCCCATGGTCTCACTTCCTTTCCCAGTGGCACTAAATATAACGCCTACTACAAGCCCCAATGGGCCACAGGCCCATCACTTCCTTTATATACATATATATGGAAAAATGGAGACGCTCAAAATGAACGTTTCCATTGTCCCTTTTTAATTTAAGATGTGGGCCAGAATATAAATAAATCCGCCCCAAAATAAAATACTGATGAGAATCATGCCCCACCATACCATGGCCCTGAGTTCATGATCTGTTACGTGCATTGTTTCCATTCCTTCCGTTCTTTGCTGTTCATCCATGTCGGATAGTCCATATGGTGAAGCTTCGCCTGTTCAATATCGAGTCCCAATGGCGATAACGGCTTCTTGAGTTTGCGCCGGGGTACGGGCTTTTCATCCCCATTCCCATAGCACATTTTTTCCTTCCACTGCTTATTCGCCTGCCGTGACAGCCGCTGCTTTTCTGTATTCAAGATATTCTTGGCAATATTCCCACATTCACGGCTGCACACATATGGCGATGTGTAGTGTTCCATCGATCGTCCACATACGATACACTTCTTCAGTTTCTTTCTCGTCTTCATACGCCGCCACTTGGTATATTCATCTAAGATGCGATGCCGTCATGATTCGCAATACTTTTCATTTCCCTTGGCCCGGAATTCCCGTCCACAGCAAGGACAAATCATAGTTCCACCCCTTATCCATAAATCTTTACTTCTCCGTACTTTTCTTCGCAGGCAATCAGTCCCGGATATACCTGGCCACATTCGACGGCCATGCATTTCATAAATTCTTCAATTCCCGGCTCTCCTTCACGGATACAGCCGGCGTAGAATTTGATTTTCTGCTGAATGGCTTTGAGACGCTGCGCCCCGAAGCCGAATAATTCATGAATCGCCAGGAACAGGTGAATGTAAGACGCTTCGACGCTGGCCATAGCCGACGTCCGTTGATAGCGTCCACTCAAGCCCACTCCGGATATGATCCAGTTAATGAAGTCCCGTTCCAGCCGTTCGCTGACCCCTAATTTTTCCATTTTCTGCCTCATCGCAATGAAGGCCGTCCCCTGGAATGTAGGATCTTCTTTTATTTCCTGCCGGTTATATTCATTGCATTTCATTTTGATTCGTTCCAGCCGTTTTTGCCCGAAGCCATAGTTATCATGAAGGGCCATGAATACGAGTGTTGCCGTTGTCGTTTCGCCGGCATTGCTTCCGATTTCTAAGTTTCCTTTCTTACTTTTCTGCATGTCCTCTCACCACCTTCATCTTATCAACCAGCTCCATCAGGTAGTCCAACTGCTTATACATAGCGCTGGTGGCCCACTGCATGTTGTGTATCATCTGTATCTGGGTGTACGTACCATTCTTTTCCAGTTCTACATAATCATCTATGAGCCGATGTTTATCCATGATGTTTCTCATGACCTTCTTGTATTCTTTTCGCAATTCCATGTATTCTTCCCATGTGATGGGTTCATCTTTTGTTGGCGTTTCTTCCTGGTCCGCTTCTTCTGGGACTTCTTCGATGTCTTCCGCTTCATCATCGGCGGAAATATCTTCCGGATCTTCTTCGTCTGTTTCCGGTCTTTCTGCCTGCACGGCTGCTTCTTCTTGTACAGCCGCTTCCTGGGCCGGCGTTTCTTCCGGTGCCGGATAGATGAAGTCTTCGATAGATTTCAATGTAATTTCATCGTCATCCATGTGCTGTTCATAGAAATCTTTCTGCTGGTCCGGCGTTAATTTAGATAATTCATAGGCCGCAGAAATACCGAGTTTGCCCGATTTCATCCAGTCTGCGTAATATTTCCGCAAGTTGTTGGAAATGGCTGAGTATCGGGCGATATTGGTCGTGCTTTCATGCAGCGTCTTGGCAATCGCGTCGCGCTTGCGGCCGCTGATTTGATTTGTCATGACGCCATATTTGAACAGGCTGTTGAGCTGTTTATACTGCTCGACCCGTTCCCAGGCAGTCAAGTCCCGGGACGTGCTGTTCGTATCGATAAGCAGCAGTTGATTTCCATAGTGGTCCGTAGAGATTTCGCAAGGTACGGTATCTGGAATCCCCACGGTCTGCTCTTTCAGCAGCTCTTTGACGGCCTTGCACCGGCGATGGCCGGATACAATCATGTACCGTCCGTCTTTCATCGGTTCGACAATCAAGTTCTGACGGACTCCGCCGGCGGCGATAATCGAGTTCTTTAATTCTTCTACATCGCCGACGATATAGAAGTTATCCGGATTCTCTACGAGCAGGTTGACCGGAATCTGCTTGATAGTCCGGTCTTTGTCTTTGTTGACGAGTCCCATGTTTTCCATTAAGCTCATTCTTTCACCTTCTTTATGATTTCATTGGCTAATTTTCGATATTGCCATGCTGGCTTGAGGGTCATGCTCAGCTCGGCCAGCGGCTTGCACATCAATGTGCTGTCGATGATCCAGCGGCTCCGGCTGATTTTCGTATCAAAGACAGGGAATCTGGCTCTTAGCAGCCCTTCCGCTTCATCGCTCAGCGTCGTCCGTTCGTCGTGTGTGATGAGCACGCCCAGCAGTTGCAGACTGGGATTGATTTTCAGGACGTCCTGAAGCTGTGTGTCGAGCTCCACCAGCCCCTGGCTGGAAAAGGCGTCCAGCCGTACAGGGATGACGATGAAGTCCGCGATGCTCAACGCGTTAATGGTCAACATGTTCAGTGCCGGCGGGCAGTCGATGAGGACAATATCATATCCGCTGCCGATGTCAGCCAGGGCGTCGACGGTCTTGCTTTCGTAATAACTGCGCTCCAGTTCATACAAATCCATATTCCCCGGCATGAGCGACAGAAACGGCCAGTCCGTACCAATGATTTCTTTTTCCCGCATCCCACACGGGGCTGACTGGTCGTACCGTTTGTAGAACTGCGTCAGATTCCCTTGCGGGTCACAGTCAATCATGAGTACTTGCGGTGCCTGGCCGCGATGACTGCCAGGCACGTGATGCGTTCGTTGTGTAGCATAAAGGTGGGCCAGGTTCGCCGTCGTTACCGTCTTACCGACGCCCCCTTTTAGGTTGTAAATAGCGATTTTCATGTGGTTTCTTCCTCTCTGAATAGCGGCAACTCCATAACATTTTTCCCATGAACCACGGACAATCTTCGCAGTGGTCCTGGCAGATGTCCATTTTGTATTTGCGGCAATAGATCCAACTGTGCGTCGGCTGGCCGCATAGCGGACAAGTGTCCATTAGTATACCGTTCCCTTGACGATGTTGTAATGAGCACAATGTCCATCCTGCCAGCGGATGCAGGGAAAGCCATCTTTGTAATACATTTCCTCGGCGTACCCGTGCCAGTGTCCGGCATGGATTTCTTTGGCTGCCAGCTTGATGGCCTCCTGGGCAATGTCTTGATGGACGTTACGGTTCTGCATCCGCCGGAACCACTTGCTTTCATCCTGTTTTTTCATGGCTATTCCCTCATTTCACAGGCGTATTTCTTTTTGATTTCGTTGAGGATATCGACGTATAACATCATCCAACGTTTTTCATCCAGTTCATCGCCGAATCCGTGTTGATTTTCGATATCCTGCTGCATGATCATCAAAGTGTCCAGGCTCAGTGCCGGTAACACTTTCTTGATATAGTCAGCGACTTCATAGACGATGTGCGTCCGCCGTCCCAGGGCATAGCGCATAGCACAGCAGAGTATTTTTTCATAGGCTTCGTCAATCGGCATAATATTCACGTTATTTTCCCCTCCTTGGCGTCGACGCAATCGGCGCCCAATATTGCACCTCTTTCAGCGGGATAAGCCGCGCTTCGCCGTCCACGAGCCAATGATCATGGCAATATATGCCCACAGTTTTGAATTCCCACTCCGTGCCGGCGTGCATCGCTACCAACACGCGCCGCTGCGGAATGGGTAACTGCTCATTCACATCTACCCATTTCATTGAGTATCCCCCTTCCTACACTGTCTCAATATCTCTATTGCTTTCTCAATCCGTTTTTTGATTTGGCTTGCATGGCCAAAAGCTTGCTCAATAGTTCGGTAGCAGTTTCCCATAGTAATATTCATTTCATCGGCAAGACTGTTCATGTATATGGCTATTTGGGCATGCCCGTGCTGATCCACATAATAATATTTATCGCCATCTGATGGGGTAAATGTTGCATGATATTTTTCGGCTGCTCTTTCTATCGCTAGTTTGAGCCCGACTTCTAAATTAAAAGGATCATTGGGATGGCATTTTGCTCCTCCCTTATATTGGGTCACGTTATCTGCTTCAAAAAAACGGACTCCTATGCTCCCACGAGGTGTGATTCCTACCCAGGTCCTCATGGCCGCCGGCATTCCCGCTTTTTTCGCTTCCCTGTCAAATACCATGGTGAAATATTGATAGTAGGCGGGGCTATTCAGCTGTGCTGTATCGAATTTCGGAGGGCTGGTCATGCTTTTATTACGATTCATGATGGTGGTCATCTCCTTTTCTTTCTCTTTCTTTTGTGCCAAGTTGGCAGCGCTTCTATGGCTTCCAGCTTTTCGGCTACTTCGCTGTCATCCAAATAACCCAAGATTCCTCCTTTTTCGGCCGTTACCGGGTTGTCGTAATCAATATCCCCATCCCTTAATACAGCCAGTTCCCACAAGCCTTGCTCTCCGCCATATGTGTATCCTCCGCCTTGGATGACGCTGGCCGTATAACCATTGGCAAAATGAAACCAATAGTGCACTACGTCTACAGCGCCAAAGTGGAAGCCGGCTATGTGTTCTGTCTCTTCTTCATCGGGTTTAAACCTTCCGAATTGCATGATTTTCACCTGCCTTTCAGAAATTAATGACTAACCGCTGCCCTGGGCGGATATCGTCAGTGCTATTGATGTCGTTATTCACGCTGATTTCATAGATGACTTCGCGGATATCCATACCGCGTTCATCCGCAATGGGCCTGGCGATTTCCCACAACGTTTCTCCCTGGTCCACGATGTGGACTCGGGCATCTTCCTGGGCTTTCACGGTTTCTCCCAGTGAATGGCCTACATACAGGCCGACACTGCAAGTCACAGCCAGGGCAAGTAAAAACTGTCCAATATGCCTTTCTCTTTTCATCGTTTTCCCTCCATTCATTATTTTTCGATTTTCGTATCCAACCATTGCTTGATCTGCCAGCCCGGAAAACGCATGTCAGATTCCGGCGTTATCTTTACAAACGGCAATTCGCGGCGAGATGCGAGATTATAGATTGTCCGCACTGATACATGCAGCGCTTTGGCCAGCGTCCTGGCGCTGTAAACCCTGTCGGACTCCAATAGTCCTGGCCGAATATCTTTCATATTGCCTTCTCCTTTCTATCCCTTGTTCATTTCCATCGCTTCATGTTATAATGTAGTTATCAACTTTTTCCTTAGGGCCGTCCGGTTGCCGCCGGGCGGCTCTTTTTTTGTGTCCGTTTCGGACACGTTAACCAAAGTGTCAGCCCTCGTCCTGCCAATTCAAAGATCTTATCGATGAGCGGCTGTATCGCTAAGGCTTCGTAGGCGTCGATTTTGTCGTCACAGCAGATTTTCTCCAGCTTCATCGAGTCGTTATTGGCTTCTGATAAGGCGATATGGTACTGCATGGCTCCGGCCGCAACGCCGGGCAGTTTGCCGATTTTCGGCAGAATCAGCCGGCCGACTTCCGATTCCTGCGAGAGATAGGTATATCCCAGGCAAGGATTATCGAAAACCTGCATCATGGCTGCTACCATGTCATCGCACGGCAGGATTTCGCCACCTTCGTATTTGGCATACGTTCGCACGGAAACATTTAATGCTTCCGCTGCCTGCTCCTGCGTGAAGCCTGCCCCTTTACGGGCTCTTTTTATTTCAATCCCGAACCCTTTACTCATGGTCATCCATCTCCTTTCAGTTACAATAAAACTGAACATCAAAGGAAACGCTCCATATCGCTGACATCATATGCGTCTACGATATTGATTTTATCTACAATCTCTCCGTCGTTTGCGTTTATGACGGCCAAATATACACCGCCGCCAAATGTACGGACCAGGTAATTATGAATGTCCACGAAGGTGATGTTTCCACCTTTCGGGCTCTTGAACTGCGTTACCATGGTTCCTGTGCAGTCCCGAGTATTTTCCGTTATTAGTTTTGCCATAATATCGCTCCTTTAAAGAAAACTGTCTATTTACGGCTTACAATCTTTGGCTATCATTTCTGCCATCATAACTACCCTATCGAACACTTCTTGATTGCACATATCTTCGGTGTGAAATCCGAAAGGCGTATAGACATTTAAATTAGTAATCTCTACTACATCGTCATCAGTGTAGATGATAGCAGTTGGAACATCAGCTAAATTTAGCGCGCTTTCTAAAAATACAAGCATCTTCCTTCTTTCTTCCCTTTCCTTTGCGTTCAGCATAGCTACATCCCCTTTGTCAGTTTGAATTTTTCCATGGCGTCCATTTTGATTTGAAAAATGTTCGTGCCTGGCAATAACAGTTGGCAGATATGGGCCGCTTCCTTGGCCGCCATCTTCTTTTCCATCGCCAGCATCCGAGCTTGTTTGCTCTTATCGCTCTTCATATCTTCTTCCGCTTCCAGACATTCCAATTCGCTCTCTAATACCCGCTTTTCCAGAATTTCCTTTTCTTTCTTGTTCATTGGTTTCCTCCCATATAATTCGTTAATCCCGTCCAGCCTTTCTTGGCCGCATATTCATCAAGATCTTGTTTGGCTTCGGCCAATGTCATGCGCAACATCATCTGTTTCATCCGATGCCAACCGCCACCGGGTGTACGCTGATAGCAAAGTGCGTATGGTTGACCGCCGATAAGCGGCATAGCTCGATAATGCCAGCCACGGCTGTCTACGTATTCGTTGTAATGTTCCATTTTCTCATCTCCCTTAACTTCTACTGATAAGTAACAGAAATTCCAGAAACGTCATGTGCTCCTTGAGCATCCCAGTGTAATAAATCCAGTACTCGATGCCCAGGGCCGCAAGTGCCAACAGCACGATGGCCATAATTTTTAGTTTCATAGTCTATCATTTCTATTTTAGCAAGTTAATAAG
>ERZ1034871.202-NODE-202-length-35732-cov-8.125375_pt1 | contig 35732 bp, 23 predicted proteins | sample MGYA00520631_ERZ1034871 | MGnify/ENA primary metagenome ERZ1034871 (study PRJEB33766, sample SAMN09781721) | gut metagenome | biome: gut microbiome | host: Homo sapiens | place: Madagascar | study: EMG produced TPA metagenomics assembly of the PRJNA485056 data set...
TTCTGTATCGACTTGCAAAGATTTATGCTTATCCCCACTAAATTTCCACTGAGCCCAAAGGATTGCTTATACAAGATTATAACTAAAAGTCGAATATCCTTGGCTTTATACCGAATAATGTGACATTTTCTTCTAAAAAGAGTGATGTCACTACCCTACTTTGCAGGGGCGCCCCCTAACCATCCTTACCCGCACCTGCAAAGCGCAACCATACATTTTAGCTTGAATTTCACGGCGCCAAGACGGCTCTTTACGAAAAGTTTGAGTAAATTTGCATTGGCTTGTTGAATCACCGAAAGGCTCGGCACTGCCTACACTAATATCATAACGAACCATTAAGCATGAAAACACTTCTGACCATACTTGGCCCAACGGCCTCAGGCAAGACCGACCTCGCGGCACACGTGGCTCGCGAGATTGGCGGAGAGATAATCTCAGCCGACTCGCGACAGGTTTACCGCGGCATGGACATTGGCACGGGAAAAGACCTCGACGACTACGTGGTTGACGGCAAGCAGATTCCATATCATCTCATCGACATCCGCGAGGCAGGCACGAAATACAACCTCTTCCAATACCAAGAGGACTTCTTGAAGGCTTACCACGACATTCAGAGCCGTGGGGCGCAGCCCATTCTCTGCGGAGGCACGGGGCTGTATATCGAGAGCGTGCTCAAGGGCTACCACCTGTCGCCCGTGCCGCAAAACCCGGAACTGCGCAAAGCACTCGAAGGGAAAAGCCTGGACGAGCTGACCCACATGCTAAGGCAACTTAAAGCCAAGACTGGAAGCAACATGCACAACACCACGGACGTGGACTCGTGCCAACGGGCCATACGCGCAATAGAGATTGAGACCTACAACCTTGACCACCCCACCGACAACAGGGACTTCCCCGCCATAGACAGCGTGATAGTGGGCGTGGGGATAGACCGCGTCGCACGGCGCGAGAAGATTACCAGCAGGCTAAGGAAACGATTGGACAACGGCATGGTGGAAGAGATACGCGGCATTCTCGACAAGGGCGTGAAGGCCGACGACTTGATATACTATGGCCTGGAATATAAATATGTGACGGAATACGTGATTGGCAAACTGACCTACGAGGAGATGTTCCGCCAACTGGAGATAGCCATCCACCAGTTTGCCAAGCGACAAATGACGTGGTTCAGGGGCATGGAGCGTCGTGGAGCCACCATCCACTGGATAGACGCCGCGCTGTCAATGGAAGAAAAGGTGAAGGAGACCATACGGCTGCTGCGCCTTGCACGCACACAACCTTAAAAAAACATAAAACAGCCAATTTGCCTGTGCAAACCTTTTACTAATAAGAAAAAAAACACTAAATTTGGATTCAATAAAGGAAGCTCCAAAGCAACTGTCTTCCTAAATCTGATATACAAACCTTATAATGCCTTTGTTACTATGAGTTATCTCAAATTTGAAAGGGCACAGATGATAAACCTTCAAGAATCTTTGCAAAAAGAGATTCTGAGAACTAACCGGTCAGGTGCTTACTCCTGCTCTACGGTCGTAGACTGCAACACGAGAAAGTATCACGGCCTATTGGTCGTGCCTGTTCCTGAGCTTGACCACGACAATCATGTGCTTCTTTCATCACTCGACTGCTCGGTCATACAGCATGGCGCGGCCTTCAACCTTGGCCTGCACAAATACCATAGCGGCACGTTCAGCCCAAACGGCCATAAATACATCTTCGACTTCGATTGCGACAAGATTCCGACGACCATATACAGGATTGGCGGCGTGATATTGAAAAAAGAGGTGGTGTTCCAGCACTACGAGGACCGCGTGCTCATACGCTACACTCTCGTCGACGCCCACTCGGAGACCACGCTGCAGTTTCAGCCTTTCCTCGCCTTCCGCAGCGTGAGACAGTTCACGCACGAGAACTCAAGGGCGAGCCGCGACTACGAGGAGGTGAGCAACGGCATACGCACCAGGATGTACGACGGTTACCCTTACCTCTACATGCAATTCTCGAAGAAGCCCAAGTTCGTGTACGACCCCAACTGGTATCGCGACCTTGAATACCAAAAAGAGCAAGAGCGCGGCTATTCGTCGACGGAAGACCTGTATGTGCCAGGCTATTTCTCCATACCCATCAAGAAGGGCGAGAGCATCGTCTTCGCCGCGTCCACGTCGGAGTCGAAACCGAGAGGCCTGAAGGCCCTCTTCGACAAGGAAGCCGACGAGCGCACGCCTCGCGACAACTTCATTCACTGCCTCATAAACGCGGCTCACCAGTTCCACGTGCACGACAAGGATGGCAAACGATATATCCTGGCCGGCTATCCGTGGTTCAAATGCCGCGCGAGAGACACGTTCATCTCGCTGCCTGGCTTGGCATTGTCGATAGACGAGGTTGACTATTTCGAGGACGCCATGGACACCGCCACGAAGCAGCTCTACGACTTCATGGAAGGCAAGGAGCAGACCGGACTCTTGGCAGAGGTGGAGCAGCCCGACGTGCCGCTGTGGGCCATCAGGGCCGCGCAGCAATATTCCAACAAGCTGGGGCTGACGCTTTGCGCGAAGAGATACGGCAAGCTCGTGCACGACCTTATACATTATATAATAAGCAACAAGCACCCTTACCTCGTGCTCGACACCAACGGCCTGCTGAAGACGGATGGCAAGAAGAAGGCCATGACGTGGATGAACTCCACGGTGAACGGACTGCCAGTGGTGCCGCGCACGGGATACATAGTAGAGTTCAACGCCTTGTGGTACAACGACCTCGTATTCGCCGAAGACATTGCCAAGGAGCTTGGCGACAATGCCGCCGCAGAGAGGCTGCACGAGCTGGCTGAGCGTTGCAAGGCCTCGTTTGTTGACACCTTCGTCAACGAGTATGGCTATCTCTACGACTTCGTTGACGGCGACAAGCCCGACTGGAGCGTTCGCCCGAACATGATTTTCGCCGTGGCTCTCGACAACTCGCCACTGACCCCGCAACAACAGAAGACCGTCTTCGACTACTGCACGCGCGAGCTGCTCACGCCGAAAGGCCTGCGCTCGCTGTCGCCAAAGAGCACGGGATACACCCCCATGTATGTCGGCGCGCAGACGCAACGCGACTACGCTTATCATCAAGGCACCGCATGGCCCTGGCTCGAGGGTTTCTACCTCAGCGCCTGCCTGAAGCTCTTCAAGCGCTCGCGCCTGAGCTTCATACGCCGCCAGATGGTGGGATTCGAGGACGAGATGTTCAACCACTGCGTGGGCACGCTGCCTGAGCTCTTCGACGGCAACCCGCCATTCAGGGGCAGGGGAGCCGTGTCGTTCGCGGCTAACGTGGCCGGGATATTGCGCGCCACGGAACTACTTGAGAATATCAATGAAAACAAATAGGAGGGGCGACATATGAAAGTTTTAATGTTTGGATGGGAGTATCCTCCTCATGTATTCGGTGGACTGGCCACCGCCAACTTCGGCATTTCTGAAGGACTGCACGCCCAAGGCGACGTGGAGATAACGCTTTGCCTGCCACGGCCTTTTGGCGATGAAGACCACACCTACGCGCGTATCGTGGCAATGAACTGCGTGCCAATAGTGTACAAGAACGTTGACCGCGACTACGTGAAGCAACGCATCGGCAACCTGATGGACCCTGATGAGTATTACCGGTTCCGCGACCACATATATGCCGACTTCGGCTATATGCACGTCAACGACTTGGGGTGCATGGAGTTTGCCGGCGGATACCCAAGCAACCTTAACGAGGAGATAAACAACTACAGCATCATAGCCGGACAGGTGGCGCGCGCCGAGGAGTTCGACATCATTCACGCTCACGACTGGCTCACCTACCCCGCCGGCATCTACGCCAAGCAAATCAGCGGAAAGCCACTGTGCATACACGTCCACGCCACCGACTGGGACCGCTCGCGCGGACACGTCAACCCTACCGTCTACGGCATAGAGAAAGACGGAATGGACCATGCCGACTGCATAATGTGCGTGTCGGAACTGACGAGGCAAACCGTGATAAACCATTATCACCAAGACCCAAGGAAGGTGTTCACGGTGCACAACGCCGTGTACCCGTTAAGCCCTGAGAACCAAGCCATACCGCGGCCCGACCACAGGGACAAGGAGAAGGTCGTCACGTTCCTGGGACGCATCACCATGCAGAAAGGCCCGGAATATTTCGTGGAGGCCGCCAACATGGTGCTGCACCGAACCAACAACATTCGCTTCTGCATGGCAGGATCGGGCGACATGATGAACGCCATGATTTACCTCGCGGCGGAGCGCGGCATCGCCGACAGGTTCCACTTCCCGGGCTTCATGAGGGGCAAGCAAGTCTACGAATGCCTAAAAAACTCTGACGTGTACGTCATGCCGTCGGTGAGCGAGCCGTTTGGCATCTCGCCACTCGAGGCCATGCAATGCGGCACGCCGACAATCATCTCAAAGACAAGCGGTTGCGGAGAAATACTGACAAACTGTATCAAGATAGACTATTGGGACATCAACGCCATGGCAGACGCCATATACAGCATTTGCCACAACGAGGGACTGTTCAACTACCTGCAACAGAAAGGCCAGGAGGAAGTGGCGCAAATCACCTGGGAGAAGGTGGGACGATGGATCAGGGAACTATACCTGAGAACGCTCCATTGGATTTGAGCCGAGAGACATAACAGGAAAAACAGACAGAAAAACCATAAACGACTATGAAAACAATTTGTTTATACTTCGAGATACACCAAATAGTACACTTGAAACGGTACCGCTTCTTCGACATTGGCACCGACCACTACTATTACGACGACTACGAGAACGAGCGCACCATAAGGGACATAGCCGAGCGCTCATACATACCCGCGCTCAACACCATCGGCGAGATGATAAAGGAGAACGGAAAGTATTTCCGCGTGGCGTTCTCGCTCTCCGGCGTCGGCATGGAGCAACTGGAGCAATACGCGCCTGAGGTGCTCGACAAGCTCGTGGAGCTTAACAAGACGGGCTGCGTGGAATTTCTCGCGGAGCCTTACGGCCACGGCCTGTCGGCATTGAAAGACAACACCATGTTCGCACTGAACGTGAAGAACCAATGCGACAAGATGGTGGAATACTTCGGCAAGCGACCAACCGTGCTACGCAACTCGTCGCTCATCTACAGCGACGACATTGGCCTCCAGGCCAGCGAGATGGGCTTCAAGGGCATGCTGACAGAAGGCGCCAAGCACGTGCTGGGATGGAAGTCGCCACACTATGTCTACAACTGCGCGCTCACGCCGAAACTGAAACTGCTGCTGCGCGACATCAACCTGAGCGACGACATCAGCCTGCGATTCAACAACAAGGATTGGGAAGGCTACCCGCTCTTCGCCGACCAGTATATAGCGAAGATCGCGCAACTGCCAGAACCGGAGAAGGTCGTAAACATCTTCATGGAGTTGTCGGCACTGGGAATAGCGCAACCGCTGTCGTCAAACATCCTCGAGTTCATCCACGCGCTGCCACGATTCGCCAAGCAGCAAGGCATCACGTTCTCAACGCCATCGGAAGTGTGCGACAACTTCAACAGCGTGGGCGACCTCAACGTGCCCGACACCCTGTCGTGGGTCGACGAGGAGCGCGACGTGAGCAGCTGGCTCGGCAACGACATGCAAAGGGAGGCGTTCAACAAGCTCTACGGCATTGCCGACAGGGTCAGGATAGCCAACGACCCAATGATAAACCAGGACTACAACTACCTGCAGGCGAGCAACAACTTCAGGTTCATGTCCACGAAGCCTTCGCAAGTGGGTATAGACAGGGGCATTTACAGCAGTCCGTTCGACGCCTTCACCAACTACATGAACATCCTTGGCGACTTCATCAACAGGGTCAACGCGCTCTATCCATCTGACATCGACAACGACCAGCTCAACTCTCTGCTGACCACCATCAAGAACGAGGGCGACGAGATTGAGATGAAGGACAAGGAAATAGAACGGCTGCAAGCCCGACTGGAGAAATCGGAGGCGACGGTGACAAAGCTCCGCAAGAAATACGAGACCAAGGAGATAACGAAGACCCAAACGGCAAAGAAGACCACCAGGGCAAGCAAGACCAAGAAGAGCGAAGCAAAAGAAGCCTCAGCCAAAGAAGAAAGCCCGACAACAACAAAAGAAGAGACTAAGGCTTAACACACGCCAAGACTGGCACACGCATAAAACATTTATAGAATAAGCATCCGTTTCCCCGGCAATTTTTTTATTGTCGGGGAAACTTTTTTTACAAGGAATGTAATATTATAATCATGATTGACGTTATTAAGTTATAACCATCAACAATAATAACTGCCCATGATAAAACGTCTACTTAAAAAAGACAAGCAGCCTTCTGAAATGTCGTTGTATGTCATACGTGAGTTCGCACGCCAATACAATGTCATCAAAAAGCAAGAAAACAACTGCTTCTGCGCGTACAACATCACATTATCTTGAAAGTATGGAAAAAACACAAACTATAATTTCCCCATCATTGCTGTCCGCTGATTTCTGCGACCTGAAATCAGACATCGACATGATAAACCGCAGCGAGGCCGACTGGCTCCACTGCGACGTTATGGACGGAGTGTTTGTACCCAACATCTCATTCGGTTTCCCCGTCTTACAAGCGTTAAAAGGCATTTGCAAGAAGCCGCTCGACGCCCATTTCATGATCGTGAAGCCGGAAAGATACATAGACACGGCGGCAAAGGCTGGAGTGTCGATAATGACGGTACACCAAGAAGCCGTATTGCACCTGAACCGCGTGGTCAGCCAAATACATGAGGCCGGCATGAAAGCGGGCGTGGCATTGAACCCAGCTACGCCAGTGAGCGCGCTCGAAGACATCATAGAAGACGTGGACATGGTGTTGCTCATGAGCGTAAATCCTGGATTCGGCGGACAGAAGTTCATTGAGAACACCATCAACAAGGTGCGTCGTCTTGTGAAACTGATAGACCAAAGCCAATCCAAGGCCATAATCGAAGTGGACGGAGGCGTGAACAACGAGACCGCGCCACGATTGGTCAAGGCCGGTGTCAACGCTCTCGTCAGCGGCAACTACGTGTTTAAGAGCCTCAATCCTGAGGAGGTGATTAAGCAACTGAAAAGCCTCTAAGAACAAACTACCGTAAAGGAGATTATTGCCACCCGCTTTCTTTGAGCATAAAATGTGCTGAAAAAAAGCGGGTAGGCATTTTATCCACACGGATTTGAAAGATTATAAAGATGCCGGCTTCGCCGATTATACACACCGCCATTCAACCGTTTCCGCAGTGGCAAGCCTCCAAACCAAAGTACAGGGGTTAAGAACGATGTAGCCAAGGGTCTCTCTCCTTATTTCCAGGCCGACCCAGAAATCCGCATCTTCACGGTGGCAGGATAAGCTGAACAAGTCTCTCGCTATATAAAATCTCTATCTGAATGAAAACCTGACTTGAAGGGAGTTTTTACAGAATAGTGCTCCCTTTAAGTCAAGTTTCTCATTGCGTATTCCTAATATAAAGGTAGCGAAACGTCTGGATTTTGCATTCTTGCGGAAAAAATCGCCAAAACGTTTGGTGATACGGAAAAGAAGCCGTAACTTTACACTCGCTTTCATAGAGGAAGCACACTTATCAAATATGGTGGGCGTAGTTCAGTTGGTTAGAGCGTCAGATTGTGGTTCTGAATGTCGTGGGTTCGAGTCCCACCCCCCACCCGAAAATCCCGCAGGTCAAACGACTTGCGGGATTTTTCGTTTTCACGCCTGTCACAAGCTTTGCTTCGTGAAGCCAAGCCCGGCACGGGCATTGTTTCATCAAGTTGACGAAGGGCGGTTTTCCCTTATCACATTAGGGGAACACCTACTTTCCTTTATGTTTTTTCCCCTGTCTCTTTGCTTCTAAACGCCTATCTTTGCAGTGTGTTAGAAGACAAGAGTAAAATAACCCTGTAATACCTTACGACTATGAAACGTACATTATTGGCAATCGTGGCAGCATTGGTGATGACAAGCACAATGAACGCCCAAAGACTGACGGACATCACGGCTGAGGCACGTTTTATCACCGACAAGATGGTTGTGGAGTTAGGTCTCAACAAATTTCAGCGCGACAACATTCTGAGCCTTAACCTCGCTTACCTTGACGGCATAAACAGCTATCGCGACATCAACGCCCGTGGCTGGCGCTATCGTAACAATAAAATGAAAGCCTTGCTCAGCGCAAAGCAGTGGAAGAAGTTCAAGAAGTGCCGCTACTTCTATCGTCCTATCGGATGGCGCGACAATGCCTACGTCCACAACATCTACGACAGGTACCCTCGCAAGAATCGCCCAGCACCCCCTCCACCGCCCGAGTTTGACAGAAGGATGGACAAGTGGCCGCGTCAGAGACCCGAATACGGGAAGCCTGGCAAGCCGAGGTTTGGCAACAACTCTCCAGAGGCCATCAAGATGAGACGTGAGATGCGGAAAGGCAATAGGTTCGCAAGATGACAAAGGCCCAAGCCTGGTATCGCAAGATAAATCGAGTAGGAGGTAAACACTAATCATAGGTGTTTACCTCCTACTTTCACGAACACTATTTCACTCTTGGTGAAAGTCGCAATGTGCCATTAAGCACATAAGAGTAGGCTGGGATGCTGGCCGCACCACCATCTGAAACATAAGTGCCAACAAATTGACTTTCCTTGCGCCTTGATAAGTCTCGTTACCTTCTTCACCCTTTACAGAAGGGTCAATGGCATCATATCAACATAATGTCTTGAAAGGACATCTACAGGTCGTTGAAGTTAATTTCCTTCTCCGACTTGTCCTTCTTGCTTGACTTCTGCGTCTCATTGGCTTTCGAAGACTTGGATTCTGCCGAATGGTTGCCTTCCTCGGAAGACTGGTTTTCAATGGGCTCGCCGTTCTCGTCCAAGAACACTTCTTGGTCGCTTATTACGCGCGAGCTGTCAACCCTCGTCGTGTCGCGTACAACCCTGGGCTGATAGCTCTGGCAGACATACATGTCAGACGTGATGCCATCGTCGGCAGTCGGCTTTTTGAACCTGCCATGATACTTTTGGAACGCGGGGTCATCCATCACGTAATGCAAGAACAATCCCACGATTGGCAACGCGGTGCGTGAGCCTTGACCGAGAGCTCCAGTGCGGAAGTGTATGCTGCGGTATTCGCCGCCTACCCACGCGCCGACCACGAGGTTAGGACTGACACCCTCAAACCACGCGTCGGAATGATTGTTAGACGTTCCAGTCTTTCCACCGAAGTCAGTATCCCTCGCGCCACCGGCATATTCCGCGGCCAAGAGGCTTTGGCTTGTTCCGCCCGGCTCATGAGTGCCACCAAGAAGCAGCTGCTGCATCAGGAACGCGCTCTTGTAGGGTATCACCTGTTCGGCCTCAGTATTATTCTCGTATACCGTCTTGCCGTCCTTATCCACTATCTTACTGATAATCACGGGGTCATGGTGCATGCCATTGTTGGCTACAGTGCAATAAGCGTTGGTAAGCTCAAGCAACTGCACATCGCTGGAACCAAGCGCCAACGACGGCGTGTCGTCAAGCGGACTCTTGATACCCATCTTTTCAGCCGTGGCTATGATGCGGTTGATGCCCATCTCCTGCCCAAGACGAACGGCAACGGAGTTGATACTCTTGGCGAAGGCGCTCTTCAATGGTATTGAGTCGCCTGAGAAAGAGCCATTGGCATTGGTAGGCGTCCAAGTGACCACCTTCTTCTGAATCTTATCGTACACGTCCATTGAGATATACTCGTCACGACGCTTGTCGCAAGGAGTAAGCCCTTGGTTCATGGCCTCAGTATAGACAAAAAGCTTGAAGGTTGAACCAGGCTGGCGCTCTGCCGTCACCTTGTCATATTTCCACGACTTGAAGTCGATGTCTCCGACCCAAGCCTTGACCGCGCCTGTCTGCGGTTCCATCGCGAGCATGGCACAGTGCATGAACGTTACCATGTACTTGATGGAATCCTCTGAGGTCATGTCTTTCACGATGGTGCCCTTGTCATAATCGAAGAGCTTGACAGGGTGAACCCAGTTGCGATAATAATAGTTTACCGAGTCAGGCTGGTTGGGATAGCGGTTAAGCAGTGCCTTGTAGAACGGCTGCCTCTGGGCTATCTGGTCTATGAACCCTGGTATCTCGTTGCCGTTCTCGTCACGCCACGGAGCCTGTCTCAACCAGTTTTTCGATTGGTTGCGATAAATGCTCCAATGGTTGTTGAAGTTCTGCTGAACCTGCTTCATCTGCTGGTGCACGGCCTTCTCCGCGTATTTCTGCATACGCGAGTCGAGCGTCGTGTATATCTTCAAGCCGTCGCTGTAAAGGTCATATTTGGGGTCGCCGTCGTCATCGCGGAAGTTCTGCTTGAAGTAGTCGGCGACATACTCACGGAAATATAATGCCTGACCATCATAGTTCTCCTCCACCTTGAAGTGCAACGTAATAGGAAGCTGCTGGAGAGAGTCGCAATCTTCCCGGCTCAAGTCGCCATGATGGAACATGTTTGCCAAGACGACATTGCGACGGCGCTTGCTGTTCTCCGGATTGGTCTTGGGATTATACTTTGACGTGGCTTTCAACATTCCCACCAACACGGCACAGTCTTGCGTTGAAATACTGTCGGGAGTGGTTCCGAAATAAGTGCGCGAGGCCGTCTTTATGCCATAAGCGTTATTACCGAAATCCACGGTGTTGGCATACATCGTTATGATGTCACGCTTGTTGTAGACCGTCTCCAGCTTGGTGGCAATAATCCACTCCTTGCTCTTGACGATAAGAATCTTCAAGCCAGGGATCTTGCCAAGAAGGCCAGTGGAATACTGGGAACGCACGCGGAACATGTTCTTTGCCAATTGCTGCGAAATGGTGGAAGCGCCACGTCCGTCGTGATGCAAGATTACGTCTTTAACCACCGCGAAAAGTCCTACCACGTCGACGGCCATGCCACGCGGACGGCTATAGAAACGCTCATCCTCCGTATCGACCAACGCCTTGAAAAAAGAAGGGTTCACTTGGTCATACGCCACGGGCGTGCGGTTCTCGTTGAAGAACTTGCCAATCAACTTGCCATCGGCACTGTAGATTTCTGATGCCTGGTTGGATGGAGGGTTGAGGATGCCTGAGAAATAGCCAGGGCTCTTGCCAAACAACCAAAGGAAGTTGATGTCCACCGCCCCAAGGTAAATAAAGATAAACGCTAAGAACGACACGAAAGCGATAAGCGTTTTCGTGTACCACGCCCTACCCTTATACAAGTTCTTGTACCAAGGCCAAAAGGCTTTAATCTTGCGCCATGCCCATTGCACGGCTTTTTTAAGTTTTCTCATAAAGCTGTTTTGCCAGTTACCATTAAGAAACTGATATAATCATTCTGCAAAGATACTTAATAATAGATAAACTACATACTGGCGGCAAAGAATTTATGTTTTGTTAAAAATAAGACAAGGGGATATGCCGCGAAGCATATCCCCTTGTTAATTAATATATAATGTGTAGACTACACCTTTGTGATTATTCCACACTTTGAAGCCTTGAGGAAATTGACGATGTTTTGCACCTCTTTCCCGTCGGGCACCTGCTGCTGTATCTGCAGCGTGGCGTCAAACGTGCTGTTCTTTCCGTGGAAAAGCAGACGATAGGCGTTGGCCACGTGCTTGCGCACCTTCTCGTCGATATGCCATGTTTCCATGAGGGTGTTGTTAGGCCCTGTGTAGGCTATCGGGTTGCCTCCGGCGATAGCGTAAGGCGGCACGTCGTTGGAGAAACGTGTGCCAGCCTGAAGCATGGCAAGGTCGCCGACACGTGTACCGGCGTTCTCGATGACAGAGGAGCTGAATATCGCTCCGTTGCCTATTTCGCAGTTGCCCGCGATCTTCGTGCCATAACCAAAGACGTTGAAATCGCCCACCACGGTGTCGTGGGAGATATGAACGCTCTCCATGAGGAAGTTGCCATTGCCAATGACGGTCTTGCCGCCCTCATGGGTCGCCCTGTTGATAATGACGTTCTCACGGATGGTGTTATTGTCGCCAATGATGACCTCGCTGCGCTCTCCCTGAAACTCAAAGTCCTGAGGGAAGGCACCTATCACCGTGCCTTGGTGGACCTTGTTGTCCTTTCCCATCTTGGTGCCATTGAGAATGCTCACGAATGGAAAGATGGTGCAGTTGTCGCCAATCTCCACGTAGTCCTCAATATACACGAACGGGAATATCTTAACGTTGTTGCCAATCTTCGCCTTAGGCGAAATCACGGCCTTGTCACTTATCTGATTCATAGTCGCTTCGTTAATTACTAATCAATCATAACTGCCAATCATTTGGCGCCACCGCCAAGAGCGTAGTAGAGGTTCACGACTGCCTGCATCTTTGAGAAATCGTCTTGCACCTGGTTGAGCTGCGCGTTGAGCAGGTTGCTCTGTGCGGTGATTACCTCAAGATATGTAGCCCCGGCGCTTGCCATGAGGTTACGCGTGTCCTCGACGTTCTTCTTCAGCACGGCTATGCGCTTCTGCTCCAGCTTGCTCTTCGCGTCGGAGGCATTGTAGAGCACGAGCGCGTTGCTGACTTCAGAACCAGCCGACAGCACGCTGCTTTGCCATGTGTTGAGGGCCTGCTTGTATTGATCCTCAGCCACGCGCAATCCGGCGCGAAGCTGTCCCTTCATGAAGATGGGCTGCGTGAGTGAACCAACGGCCGAGAGGAGAATCTTACCGGGATTGGTGATTCCCATGCCGCCGCTGTTGGTGTATGCCCCGGAGGCGCTGATGGTCAGCGAAGGATAGAAACGCGAGCGAGCGACCTCTATGTTGTAGAAGCAGTTGGCCAAAGCCATCTCGTTGGCGTGAACGTCAGCGCGGTTGGAAAGCAACTGCACGCCCACTCCCGTCGAGAATGTGGTGGGGAGGCTCTGGGCGTCGAGCGTGCTTCTTGATATGGCGTGAGCCTGCTCGCCCATTACCAGTGAAAGGCTGTTCTCTGTCTCGCGAATCTGGCGCTTGATGTCCTCCTTCTGCGTCTGCACCGAGAGGTAATTGCTCTCCGCGCTCTGCACGGCGGTAGACCTCACGCCCCTGACGGTCTGCAACTGAACCTTCATGATGTCCCATGTGTCCTTGGTCAGCTTCTCCATGTCGGTGACGATCTGGAGCTGCTTGTCGAGCATGAGGAGGGTATAGTACATGTTAGCCACGTTGGCAATGAGCTTGGTCTGCACAGCCACCTGATAGTCTTTCATCTGCAGCATTGAGACCTGTGTCGAACGCTTGGCCGCCGTGAGGCTGCCAAAGAGGTTGGCGTCCCAACTGGCGTTGACAGGAAGCGAGTAGGTCTTGTTGGCCTTCTGTCCGTCCCATGTGGAAATCGTGCCTTGCGGCGTGAAGGTGATGCCTGGCAGGAATGCCAACTTGGCCATCTTCAGCTGAGCCTCGGCCATGTCGATGTTCAACGCGGCGTTGAGCAGGTCGGGGTTGTTGGCAAGCGTCTTCTCGATGAGTGTCTGCAACTGCGGGTCAGTGAACACTGAGCGCCAAGGTATGTTGGCGAACGATGTCGTGTCGGTCACGGCAAGGGTGTCGTTATCGTTGACAGCATCGCGGATGAGTCCGGAGGTGTTGACAGCCGGCCGCTCATACTTGCCGTAAAGGCTCTTGCAGCCCGTGAGAGTCACGGCTGCAAGACCAATGATAAGGAAATTGTATCTTTTCATTATTATTCTCAATCCTTTTTGTCTAAAAACTGGTCGTGCCAACCTGTGGGAAGGCTCCTGTCTCCTTTGGCGTCCATCTCTGACTCCACAGCGGCTCCAGAGCGGGCATATTGGCTAAGCTCGGCCTCGACCTCCTTGTTGGACTCATCCTCAAACTTCATCGGCTTGACCTTCTCCTGCAGGTACTGGAAGATGCAGAACAATGCCGGCACCACGAACACCTGGATAAGGGTTCCCAAGAACATACCGCCTACGGCAGCGGCGCCAAGGGTCTGGTTACCAGACTTGCCCACGCCTGAGGCGAACATCAGAGGCAGCAAACCGATGACCATTGCCAACGATGTCATCAAGATAGGACGCAGACGGGCCGCGGCGCCAAGGATGGCGGAATACTTGATGGCCATACCCGTCTCGCGGCGCTCAAGGGCGAACTGCACGATAAGGATGGCGTTCTTGGCCAACAGACCGATAAGCATGATGAGCGAGATCTGCATGTAGATATCGTTGGAGTGACCGAAGATATTGGTGAAGATGAACGCTCCGGCAAGACCGAACGGTATGGACAGCAACACTGCCAAAGGCAAGATGTAGCTCTCGTACTGCGCGCTCAGAATCAAGTAGACGAAGATGAAGCAGAGCACGAAGATGAGCGATGTTGAGTTGCTCGACTCAGCCTCCGAACGGGTCAAGCCTGAGTACTCGTAGCCATAACCCTGAGGCAGCATGTCGGCAGACACTTCCTTGATGGCTTGCATCACCTGACCGTTAGAGTAGCCGGTGTTAGGCGACACGCTCACGTCGATAGAGGTGAAGAGGTTGAAACGTCCGATGTTTGAAGGACCGTAGACCTTGCGCAGCTTCACGAACTCGCTCACGGGTGACATCTCGCCGGAAGCGGTGCGCACGTAGATACGGCTCAGTCCGTCGGGGCGCATACGGCTCTCCACGTCGCCCTGGATCATCACACGGTAGAGTTTACCGTAAGCGTTGAAGTTGGATGCGTACAAGCCGCCATAATAACCCTGCATCACGCTGAGCACGGCCGATGGTGATATGCCGGCCTGCTTGGTCTTTGCCACGTCCACGTCGACCATGTACTGTGGGTAGTTAGGGTTGTACGACGTAATGGCCTGCTGAATCTCAGGACGCTTGTTCAGCTCGTTGAGGAAGCTCTTTGTTATGTTGTAGAACTTGTTGAGGTCGCCACCGGTCTTGTCCTGCATGGTCATCGTCACACTGTTCTGCACTGAGAATCCGGAAATCATAGGAGGACCGAATGCAAGGATCTGCGCGTCCTTGATGGCGGCTGTCTGCTTGTAGATCATGCCCAGCACCGAGTTTTGCTCGTAAGGGTTGACAATCAGCGCCATTGGGTCTTTATCCGTGATGGCGCGCTTGATGCGGGCGGTGATGCCGCCGGAGCGATCCTCAAACGACTTCAGCTTGATGATGAACGTAGCCTGGTCGGAACCCTGGCCTGCAATGAAGTTGTAACCCACGATGGCGTTACGGTGAAGGATGGCGGGGTTGCTGGCGAGCATCTTGTCGACCTGCGCCACTATTTGGTTGGTGCGATCCTGCGAGGTACCCGGCTTTGCCGAGATGGTAACGAAGATTGTACCGGTGTCCTCATTAGGCACGAGGCCAGTCTTTGTGAACTTCATGCAAACCACAAGCACTACCATACCCACGACCACGATGGCAGCCGTGATGACGCGATGGTTGATGACGTGCTCAACGCCAACCTTATACTTCTTGATGGTCTTGTCGAACATGCGGTTGAAGCCTGCGTGGAAGCGAGAGACAAACGAGCTATTCTTCTCGTTCTTCTCAGCGTCGTGCGGCTTCAGGAACATGGCGCACAACGCCGGCGACAGTGTCAAGGCGTTCAACGCGGAGATGACGATACTCACGGCCATCGTGACACCAAACTCACGGTAGAACGTACCAGACGTGCCGCCAATGAAGCTCACAGGCACGAACACGGCCGACATGACCAGCGTGATGGATATGATGGCTCCCGAAATCTCGTTCATGGCGTCGATGGCGGCGGTCAAAGAGTTGTCGTAGCCGGCGTCAAGCTTGGCGTGCACGGCCTCGACCACCACGATGGCATCGTCCACCACGATGGCGATGGCGAGCAGCAACGCCGACAGCGTCAGCAGGTTGATGGAGAATCCGAATATCAGCAGGAAGAAGAACGTACCTATCAAGGCCACAGGCACGGCGATCATAGGAATGAGCGTCGAGCGCAAGTCTTGCAGGAAGATGTACACCACGAAGAACACGAGTATCAAGGTGATGAAGAGCGTCATGATAACCTCCTGGATAGACGCGAAGAGGAAGTCGGTAACGTCGTACATCATCACGATCTTCAGCCCTGGAGGCATGCTCTTCTGCGCGTCAGCGAGGGCGGCCTTCACGTCGGTGGCTATCTGTGTGGCGTTGGAGCCGGCAATCTGCTGCACCATACCCATACATGCGGGCTGGCCGTCGTTGTCAAGGTGCACGTTGTACATCAGCGAGCCAAGCTCAATCTTGGCCACGTCTTTCAGATGAAGGGTCTCACCGGTGGTCTTGCTCTTCATCACTATGTTCTGATACTCAATAGGCGTTGACAAGCGGCCCTTGTAGCGAAGGGTGTACTCGTAAGCCATCTTTGAGTTCTCGCCGAACTTACCAGGCGCGGCCTCGATGTTCTGCTCAGCGAGCACGCCCGTGATGTCGGAAGGAATCAGTCCATACTGCTTCATCTTGTCAGGCTGCAGCCAAATACGCATTGAGTATGTGGCCGTTGACGGGCTCTGCACGTCACCCACACCGTTGACACGCTTGATGAGCGGCACGATGTTGATGTCGTTGTAGTTGGTGACGAACTGGTCGTCGTAGCGACCGTCGTCAGAGGTGACGGCATACATGATGACGTTTGCCGTCTGGCGCTTCGTCACGGTTACGCCCACCCTTGTCACCTCGGCCGGCAGCAGGGCCTGTGCCTGCTGCACGCGGTTTTGCACGTTCACCGAAGCCATGTCGGCATTGGAGCCTTGCTTGAAGTAGACGGTGATCATCGCCGTACCGTCGTTGGTGGCTGAAGATGTCATGTAGGTCATGTTCTCCACACCGTTGATGCTCTCCTCAAGAGGCACCACGACAGACTTCATCACCGTCTCGGCGTCAGCGCCCTGGTAGGTGGTACGCACCATGATGGTAGGTGGCGCGATATCCGGATACTGCTCGACAGGCAGTGAAGTCAGGCCGATGATACCCAGCAGCACGAGCAGGATGGATATCACGGTCGACAGAACCGGTCGTTCAATGAATTTTGTAAATGTCATAATTACTCGAAATTAACTCCTCCTTATTTTCCTGTCATCGTCTTGACAAAGCCTTTGGCTGAGCTTTGGTTGGCTCCAAGCTTCTCGGCCTTCTCTATCTTCTCCTCGTATTGCTGCTCGGTGAGGGGCTTGATTTGCTCGCCGTCGGTAAGCTTCGTTATGCCCTTGCACACGTAGCGGTCGCCAGAGTGGAGACCGTCGGTGACGATGTAGTTGATGCCGTCGTCTTGTGGGTTAACCTTGATGGCGGTGTATTTCACCTTGTTGTCGCTGCCGACGATATACACGAAGATCTTGTCCTGCACCTGCACGGTAGCCTCCTGCGGAATGATTACCGCGTCGTTGCTCACGTGAGGCACCACGATTTGGCCCGCGCCACCGCTCTTGAGCAGACGCTGTGGGTTGGCGAAATGGGCTATGAGTGTGTAAGCGCCGGTTGAAGCGTCGATCACGCCGCTCATCTTCACCACGCGGCCCGGCTGGTTGTAGATGGTGCCGTCGGCAAGCTGGAGCTTCACGGCAGGCATCTCCTTCAGCACGCCGGCAACGCTGCCCGCGTTCTTCGACATGCCGAGGATGTCGGGCTCGCTCATTGAGAAGAACACCTCCACGGTGCTGACGTCGGAAACGGTTGTCAGCGTGTTAGACGCCGACACGAGCGCGCCTTTCTTGAAAGGCAGGCTGCCCACCACGCCGCTCGCCGGAGCGCGAACCACGCACCACGACAGGGTCTCCTCAGCAGCGGCGAGAGCGGCCTGGGCCTGGGCCACCTGAGCCTTGGCCGTGGCATAGCTGTTCTGTGCCGTCTCAAGCTCATACTGGCCGATGATGTGCTGGTCGAAGAGCTTCTTGTTATTAAGATATGTGAGACGCGCGGTGTTGGCCTGGGCGCGGGCCGTGTTCAATGCCGCGCGGCACTGGCTCACCTGGGCGCGATATGTCTCGCTGTCGATAGTGAACATTGGCTGGCCAGCGCTCACCGTCTGGCCCTCTTGAACATAAACGTTAGTGATGAAGCCCGAGATTTTCGGGTGCACGTCAACATCCTGAATACCCTTGATTGTTGCCGGATAAGTGGTCTGAAGGTCAGCACTCGATACACCCGCGGTCTTCACGGGGAACTCATTGTCCTGAAGGTCAGCCAGTCCGCCGCCGCTCTTCTTGCCACAAGAAGCAAGTGCCAATGCGGCCAAAGCCACAAACAAACAACTCTTGATTTTCATACCTAAATTTAGAATAATATTATTATCAATTTTAATCATTTACATCACGAAAGGTGCGTTGGAAAAAGCCCGAAAGGGCACAATCTCCCTTAACAATGCGCAAAGTTAGCACTTTTATTTTGGAAAACTATTTTTGCTCGTTGAGTTTTTAACAACAATTACAATCGTTTGTCGTTTCTTTTATACTATTATAACCAAATGACAGTAAAAAGGCCATGAAACGCCTACGCCAGTCCCATTTCGGCGGCTTTCTCCTTGAGCAGTCGCATGAGTGGCTCGCGCTCGTTGGGCACCTTGTCGTCGAGCACGGCGTCTTTCAAGGTCTGCTTCAGCGTGCCGACCTCTCGCGAGGGCTTGAGGTTGAACATCTCCATTATCTCGTTGCCGTCAATCACGGGCTGTAGCAGGCGCTTGTAGTCGCGCTCCTTGAGGTCGGCAATCTTCGCGCGCACTATGCGGAAGTTGTCGCGGAAGCGCGCCTTCCTCACCTCGTTCTTGCTGGTGATGTCGGCGTCGCAGAGCCGCATGAGGTCATCGATGTCGTCGCCGGCATCGTTGATGAGTCGGCGCACGGCCGAGTCGGTCACCTCCTCGTCGGCAATGGCTATGGGGCGCATGTGCAGCTCCACGAGCTTCTGCACGTATTTCATCTTCATGTCCATCGGCAACTTGAGCCGCCTGAATATCGACGGCACCATCTTGCCCCCCACGAACGGGTGGTTGTGGAACGTCCATCCCTGCGCGGGCTCCCAGCGCTTGGTCTTCGCCTTACCTATGTCGTGGAGCAAGGCCGCCCAGCGCAGCCACAGCGACGTGGGCTCGCCGTCGGCTCCGGGCTTGTTGCCGTCGCACACGTTGTCGAGCACCTCGAGCGAGTGGTAGAAATTGTTTTTGTGGCCCTTGCCGTTTTTCGTCTCCACCACGTCGAGCGTGGCGAGCTCGGGCAGGATGAGCTTGAGCAGGCCGCAACGCTGGAGGTCCACGAAACCGCGACTGGGCTGCGCGGTCATCATTATCTTGTTCAGTTCCTCGGATATGCGCTCACCGCTGATTATCTTTATGCGGTCGGCATTGCGCTCCAAGGCGTCGAAGGTCTCCTCGTCGATATAGAAACGCAGCTGCGTGGCGAACCTCACGCACCGCATCATGCGCAGGGGGTCGTCGGAGAAGGTGATGTCGGGGTCGAGCGGCGTGCGTATGACGCCGTCTTTCATGTCGAGCAGGCCATAGAAGGGGTCCACTATCTCGCCGAAGCGGTCCTTGTTGAGACACACGGCAAGGGCGTTGATGGTGAAGTCGCGGCGGTTCTGGTCGTCCTCAAGGGTGCCGTCCTCCACGTGCGGCTTACGCGAGTCGTGGCTGTAGCTCTCCTTGCGCGCGCCCACGAACTCCACCTCATGGCCATGCCACTTCACCTGCGCCGTGCCGAAGTTCTTGAACACGGATAGGTTGGCACGCCCCTTGAGCAACTTCTTGAAAGCCTTGGCCACCTCTATGCCACTGCCCACGACAACGACGTCGATGTCGTTGCTCGGCCGCTGGAGGAAGAGGTCGCGCACGTATCCGCCAACGACGTAGGTCTCAAGGCCGAGACTGTCGGCGGCTTCAGAAATCTTGTGGAATATGTCTTTGTCAAGCAGCTTGGCCATGTCGGCATCGCTAAGCATTCTCATCATTGTATCGCTTTTTTTCTAATAGCTTGCAAAAGTACGAATAATTAATGGATTTCGCCCCCTTTCGCCCTTGTCTTTTTATCATAGGTCAAGAGAGGGTAGATTTTAGGCTGGTCTGAAGTAGCTGAAAAATATGCGCTTTGCAGGTGCAACCCCTGCAAAGCACCACGGTAAGGTAATAACATCACTCCAAATTCTGGAAGCCCCCGCAAAAAAAATCATTAAAAGGCGCGGGAACTCGAAAAAAATAGCCTAACTTTGCAACGATGCCTTTGACAGCAACCCTGTGGGTTTCAAGACTCTATTACTTCACCAACAACACGACACACAAGATGAAAACACCATTACTCCTCATCTCCATTTTGTGCGGCATGGCGTTAACAAGCATTGCCGCTCCACGCTCCTTGAGCCAAGCCAAGGCCATCGCCGCCAAGTTTGCGACACAAAAGGGCGGATCTGCCAAAAAGGCGGCAAGGCGAGCGCTCACCTGCGCCCGTCCAAGCGAGGCCGACAGGCCTTACTATGTGTTCAATCAAGGCGACAACCAAGGGTTCACCATCGTGTCGGCAGACGACGTGCTGCCCGAGATAGTGGGCTACGCCGACACTGGAGCATTCGACGACGGCAACATGCCTGAGGGTCTCGCCGCTTTCATGGACGCGTACCGGAAGACGGCAACAGCCATCCTCGCCGGCGACAAGGATGCCACTGACAACATGAACAAGCTGACCGCCATCAGGAGCGCGGGCAAGGCCACAGCCGTCTCACCACTGCTTGGGAGCATGGCATGGAACCAAAGCGAGCCTTACAACAACCAGTGTCCCCTTTGGAACGGCACTGACCGCGCGGTGACGGGATGCGTGGCAACGGCCATGGCGCAGGTCATGGCATACTATAAATACCCTGCCACGCTCCAAGCCGACATCCCAAGCTATAAATACAGGTATGAACTTACCACGGAACCCATTGCCAAGGGAGCTGCCTACGACTGGGACAACATGTTGCCACGCTATACGAGCGGCTCCTACACCGAGGCGCAAGCCAACGCCGTGGCAAAGCTGATGTTCCATTGCGGAGCCGCCGTAAAGATGAAGTATGGCCCTGTCTCGGCCGCCGCCGTGCGCCCGGCGCAACTGTCTGAATTCTTCGGTTACGACGCCGACCTGATGCAGGAGGTGTATCGCAAGTCGGTGACTCTCGACAAGTGGATTGAGCTGCTTGATGGCGAGCTGCAAGCTGGCCGACCAATACTCTATTCTGGCACAAGCTCCACTGGTGGGCATGAATACGTGTGCGACGGACGCGACGAGGACGGATTGTATCACATCAACTGGGGATGGGGAGGAAGCTCCAACGGATATTTCGACATCAACATCCTGAACCCCGACTACCAAGGCTCGTTTCCAGCGGAAGACGGCTACACAAGGGACGCGTGCATCGTCATAGGCATCGCGCCAGACAACGGCAAGGTGGACAAGCCTTTGATGGAAAAGCCCAGCTCGCATGTAGGACAATACTACTATAACAACCTCAAGTGGACGAGGCAAAAGAGGAACAACGCGAGCGAGAGCTTCGCAGGAAGCGTGGATATAGTGTTCTGCAACCCCACCGACAAGGACTTCGTCGGCATGGCGGGCTTGGGCATCAAAGACGACGACGGCAACGTGAAACTCATCGCCAAGGCCGTCGACCTTGATTTGCCGAAGCAAAAGGGCAACGCGACGTATTATAGGAGCCACACCTTCGACTTCGACTACGCCTTCCCCAAGGGATGCACCATCCTGTATGGCGTGTACAGCTACGATGGCACGACATGGCAGACGTGCGTGCCAAACAAGTGGATAGAGATGGGCAAGCTCGACTACCTCAACCTCAAGGCGACCGACACGGAAATAAGCCAGGCGAAAAGAATAGACCTCACGGCAAGCATAACCACCTACGACGAGGTGATTCGCAACACGACAAGCAATGTCGACATCGTGCTCCACAACAACCTGCCTGAGGAATACCTTGGCAAGATTTCAGTGTTCGTCAGCGAAACAGGCGAAAAGCCTTCGGCGGCCACAGGGGAATACACGGTGAGCGTGCCTGGCAAGGGAAAGACCACTCGCACCATGAGGATAAGCCCCGCGTCGGAGAAGGCGTACATTTGGGTGTGCGACGAGCTGGGCAACAGCATCGTCAGCGGGCACGCGCTTTCCACCGTGGCGCACGCCGCGCCTGCGGTGACCCTCACGTCGGCGAAGATGAACGCCACGCCAGAATTGTATGAAACGAAGAACGCTTACTATAAGATTGGCGAACTGGTAAAGGCACCGTGCACCAACGAGGAGAAAGCGACCTTCGACTATGACATAAGGAACACGGGCGGCAGGACATACCGAACCTTTGTCATAACGTGCCAGGGACTGCCCGACGGCAATACGAAGAAGTTCCAGAAGACGCTGACCTTGGAACCAAACTCCGTCAACCACGTCACGATGGAGGCGACGCCAGAGGAAATGGGCAGCAAGTTCATACGGTGCTCCTTGACCATGACCGTTGAAAAAGACGACGCGACAATGAGCTTTGAGGTGGAAAGGCAGAGGATTGACCGCATCCCAGTCAAGAGCGGATATTATACTTTCGCCCCTGGCTGGTTGTTGGTATATGTCGGGGGCAAGGAAGCCACAGGCGTACAACAGCCCACTGTCAACGACCCACTCACCAGCGGCACGAGCGCGAAGGTATACGACTTGAAAGGCAACCTGGTGGATGGCTTCGCCACTCGCGAGAGCTTCGGCAAGTTGCCGCAGGGAATATATATCGTGAACGGCAAGAAACTGTTGAAGAAATAATCTCGTGACAATGGCCGTTCATGTGGAGCGCCAACGTCGAAAGTGTAAAATATTATTGCCTAAATTTAACACTTGGAAACCAGTGCTTTTAGAACAGGAAAACGGCGTGAGGCTACCCTTTGGCAACACCGCCGGCGGGTTTTCAGCCAGTTTTTTTTGCCATAGTAGCCAAATGGCATCGCCGTTACAGTGTAATCGCGTTGCCGTTACGGTACAATCGCGTTGCCGTTACAGTGCAATGGCGACGCGATTACAGTGTAACGGCAACGCCTTTTTAGTGTAAAATCGACGTTTGAGAATCGTTAAAAACACAACCGCTTAATAATCAACCACTTATCAAAATCACCCATAATCGCGTCATTTCCACCCAAGCGACACCTCGGTTGAAAAAAATCGATTCTCAGACGACCATTTGTAAAATATTATTCAACTTGCAGGGGCCGGTCTTGTGGGCCCACAAATAACGTTCGACCTATGTTCAATGGTTGTGACATTTTTTGTAAGCCGGCATAAAAACCGGCCACTGCAATGCCAATCCCATTCGGGGTCACGGATGGCCATTGTTGTTTCCTTACATTTTAATCCTTACATTATTGGCTTATTCGGGAAAAAAGCGATAACTTTGCGTACTCATACAATAAAGTCGGACACGAATCCGTTTGTTACATAAACAAGCAAAACACAGGTAATGAAGAAAATCATCATATTGTTGCTCCTCGCGTTGCCGCTCCACTTGCTGGCACAGTCGTCGATGACCGACTCGCAGGTGGCGAGCTACATACAACAGGAGATGAAGCGCGGCACGTCGCAATCGCAAATAGTGACCCACCTCATGCAGAGCGGCGTGGACATCTCGCAAATCAGACGCGTGAGGAAGGCTTACGAGCGCGCCAAGGACGGCGCTGGACTGGGCGAGGCCACGGCATCGCGCGGACAGGGACAACGCAGGCTGAGACAGGCCAACGGCGTGGGCAAGCAGGGCACGGGCGACAAGCAAGCCGACGCGCTCGCCACACGGGAAGCCAACGCGCAGAGGGATGCCACGACGACGCAGCGACTGGCGGGCAACGCCTCGTGGCAACAGCAATACGACGACGAGGACTCCGACTTCAAGAGATACCAAGAGAACATAGCGGCGTTCTCCGACAGCAACGAGGATGACAACGCCACTGGCAAGACAAACAAGAAAAAGGTGTTCGGGCGCGACATATTCTCGAACAAGAACCTATCGTTTGAGCCGCTGATGAACATTGCCACGCCACAAAACTACGTGCTCGGCGCCGGCGACCAGGTGTCGGTGGACATCTATGGCGCGTCGCAGAAGTCGGTGGACTGCACTGTGTCGCCCGACGGCGACATCGTAATCGAGGGCTACGGCCCCATACGCGTGGGAGGACTCTCCGTGGCGGCGGCCAAGGCAAGGCTGCGCGCCACGCTCGGCTCGCGCTACCAGTCGAGCCGCATCAACCTGTCGCTCGGACAGACGCGCACGGTGTCTATCAACGTCATGGGCGAGGTCGTGAAGCCGGGCACCTACACCCTGTCGGCATTCGCCTCGGTGTTCAACGCCCTCTACATGGCCGGCGGCACCAACGACATAGGCACGCTGCGCAACATAAAGATTTACCGAAACAACCGCCTCGTCAGCGTGTGCGACATCTACGACTATATCCTCAACGGCAAGATGACCGGCAACGTGCGGCTGCACGACGGCGACGTCATCATCGTGGGGCCATACGACTGCCTGGTCAACGTGACGGGCAAGGTGAAACGACCCATGTATTATGAGATGAAACGCAACGAGAGCCTGCAGACGCTGCTCAGGTATGCCGGGGGCTTCACGGGCGACGCCTACAAGAAGGCGGTGCGGGTGAACCGCAAGACAGGCCGCGAATATGCAGTGTTCAATGTCGACGAGTTCGACATGAGCGCGTTCCGCATCGCTGACGGCGACTCGGTGAGCGTCGACTCCATCCTACCACGCTACGCCAACACGGTGGAGATAAAGGGCGCGGTGTTCCGCCCGGGGATGTATCAGCTTGGCGACGGCATCAACAACGTGCGCTCGCTCGTGCAGCATGCCGAAGGACTGACGGAGGAGGCCTTCACGGCTCGCGCCGTCATGCACCGAATGAAAGCCGACCGCACCCTGCGCGTCATACCCGTTGACATACAGGGTATCATGGACGGGCGCGTGGCAGACATCCCCTTGAAAGAGAACGACGTGCTCTTCATCCCCACCAAGCAGACGGCGATGAACGAGCATACGATCAGCATACAAGGCGAAGTGGTGTACCCCGGCATCTACAAATATGCCGACAATGAGACCCTCGAAGACTTCGTACTTCAAGCAGGCGGTCTGACCGACAAAGCCTCAACCGTGAAGGTCGATGTGGCACGGCGGGTCGGTAACCCCAAGGCGCTGACCACAGACAGCATCATCGCCAAGACCTATTCGTTCGCCTTGAAAGACGGCTTTGTCGTCGACGGCGAGCAGGGCTTCGTGCTCCAGCCGTTCGATGAGGTATACGTCCGCAAAGACCCGAGCTATACCGTGCAGCAGAACGTGAGCATTGACGGCGAAGTGACGTTCCCCGGCACCTACACCCTCTCACGCCGCAAGATGCGGCTCACCGACCTCGTAGAGGCTGCCGGTGGTCCGACGAAGCTCGCTTATATCCGGGGCGCGCGCCTGGAGCGGAGAGCCAACGAGACGGAGAAGAAACGTATGGAAGCCGTGCTGAAGATGCAACAGGAACAACTACAGCAGGACCTCATGTCGCTGGCCGCAAGCCAGGGCAACAACACCTCCCTGGCTCAGATGGGGCAGCAGAGCAAAGAACAGCAACTTCAGAAGTTCCAGGTGCCCGACTCCTACCCGGTAGGTATAGAGCTCGACAAGGCACTCGCTGACCCGTCGGGCGATGCCAACATCGTGCTGCGTGAGGGCGACCGCCTCGTGCTGCCGCAGTACACGGCGACGGTAAAGGTCAACGGCGCCGTGATGTACCCCAACACCGTAAGCTATCTCAAGGGTAAAAACACAAGATATTATATCAATGCCGCCGGTGGCTTTGCAAGAAATGCCCGCAAGAGAAATGCGTATATCATCTACATGAACGGTATGGTGACCAAAGCTTCTCAAGGCAAGGTTGAGCCCGGCTGCGAAATCGTGGTGCCCAGCAAGATCCTGCGCCGCACAAGCACCGCAGAACTGCTTAGCATCGGCACCAGCATCTCGTCTATCGCTGCGATGATCGCTACGATTGCCAATATGGCGAAGTAATATCCTCTTAATGGGAGCGCTACCCTTATGCAGCTTCCATTTCTTCTCTTTCATACTCATAACTCACTATAAACAAGCACTTTGTGCTTTTAGTGAGGAAGAGTAGAAGTGAGTAGGTCCAAGAAAGTATAACTGGGATATATTTCTCAATACCACTATGACTGAAACATTAGAAGACCGGCAACTACTGTTTGCGATAATCGCAATTGAGGCGGCTGCTAAAAAAATGGGCATATCACCCTCTGACGTTTGCATAAGATTAGATAAATATAATCTTATAGAAGACCGTCTCTTCAAGTATTACGACACTTTACACACACAAAGTCAATCATACGTCGCTGATGACATCATAGAGACCCTCAAGAACTACGAAAAAGATGACAGGTAATATATTATACCACGGATCTCTACAAATTGTAGAACAGCCACTCGTTGATATTGACACAGTCGAAGCTTACATGACTGGTATTATGGATGCAGATAAAGCTTTAGGTAGATTGACATTCTATAAGCCCAATAATCAAATATGTATCCTCAATCAAGGTATTATAAATAGATTCTTCATCTTTAAAGGATATATTGAAATATAATTACTGATAATGTTAGACTTCACTTTACATAGAAAGATTGCACGGATTATCAAGATGTTGGCGGACGCGCTGCATGTTAGCCAACCCCGTGCCATCAGTATATTCTACCGCACCGATACTTGCAAGCTTATGCACGACCCCACAACGATGCTTCACACGATGAGCGACACCTATATCCTGAATGATGTCATCACTGAGCTCAGGGAATACCAGGGATAAGCGGTTCCTAACAAGGAGTGGATATAATTCTCGCAAAGCCGCAAAAACGCTAAGGTCCCGCCCAACAACATTTTTTTGAACTTTTCTTTCACATGAATATCCATCAATAACCACGAAGGATCATAAATAATTAATGAAAATATCGAGATATTGACACATCAACTCTTCACTAGCAAATACGTAGCGCATTGATTCAGATATCCAAGACATTGTATATCCGAGGAATTAACACTCAAGGTGCGATTTACTTCGACACATACATTTAGTCCCAAATATATGTCTCTTTCAAAAAACACATAAAGATATAATCAGAGTTTTAGACTTCACTTTTCACAGAAAGATTGCACGGACCATCAAGATAGTAGAATATACATGGTAAACAAAAATACTCAAGATGAATGCCAAGTCATTATTAGGGAATGATAAGCGTACCATCCTTATTAGAAAAAACGTCATTGCTTCTTTTGCCATCAAAGGATGGTCGGGCATTGTATTGCTTCTTCTTGTTCCCTTAACTCTCAAATGTCTTGGTACGTACGAGAATGGTATTTGGCTGACCTTCAGTTCGATGCTTCTCTGGATTGAGCAAATGGACATTGGACTTGGAAATGGATTGCGTAATAAACTTGCCTTGTACATTGCTAAAGACGATCTCCAGAAAGCTAAGACCGCAGTTTCATCAACATTCGCCATGCTGACGATTATCATGGCAACAACATTAGCAATTATATTGACAGTTATACAGTGTACAGACATCTGGTCATTCCTAAATGTTGATGTTCGGATTGTGCCCAATCTGAAAGAAATAGCATCCATCGTTGCCATTCTTTTCTGTTCATCTTTTGTGTTGAAATTCACTGGGAATGTATATATGGGCTTACAACTGCCTGCTGTGAATAACGTCATGGTCGTTGCAGGTCAAACGCTGATCTTTGTAGGCACCGCTGTATTCTATTTCCTTAAGATACACTCTATGATGACTATAGCCATAATCAATACAGCATCACCCCTCATCGTTTACTTGGTAGCATATTATATCACTTTTTATATCAAATACTCTTATTTAAGACCCTCAAGGAGATTCATCCATTATGATGTAGCCAAAGAGTTGATAAAACAAGGAATACTCTTTTTTATTTTACAGATGTCTGGAGTCGTACTTTTTATGTCGAGCAACATTCTTATCTCAAGATTTTTCTCACCCGACAATGTGACACCCTATCAGATAGTATATAGATACTTTTCTATCATTCTGTTAGTCTTCGGCATCATCAGCACGCCTTATTGGTCAGCGACAACCGATGCCTTTGTAAGAGAAGACACACAATGGATTATCAAGAGTGGTAAAAGGCTCAATGTCATCACTGCCATTATCTGCTTAGGAGCCTTGTTTATGCTTCTTATCTCGAACCTTGTCTATAGGCTGTGGATCGGTTCAAGCGTCGCCATACCATGGAGCATGTCCATCGCCATGGCTGTATACGTGGTTATTTTGATTATAAGCCTTAGATATTCGTGCATACTAAATGGTCTGGGGAAACTCAGACTCCAGCTTATATTTACGGCTGCTGCAGCCCTGATGTATATCCCGGTCTCCGCTTTGGTTGTAAGATATTATCATAGCATTATCACACTGATTGTTGTCATGTGTATCGTCAACATACCAGGATTAATAGTAAACGGCATACAATATAAAAAACTCATTAATAACACAGCAACAGGAATCTGGAATAAATAACAATGGAACAGACTGAACTACAAAATTCGAAGATAAGCATTGCCCAGCTCATCAAACTTGCTTGGACAGACCGACTCATGCTGACCCTTTACTGCTTAGTAGCTGTTATCATCGGCACCTTGTATGCTTTCTCCATACCAAGAACATACCAAAGTCAAGTCATGCTTGCTCCTGAGGAATCAGAAAATGGACTAAACAGCAACGTTTCCTCACTTGCATCCATGGTTGGTATCGATATGGGCATCTCTTCAACGGATGCCATATATCCGGAGATCTATCCGGACATGATGCATTCTACCAAGTTTCTTGTGTCCATGTTTGACATCCGGGTAAAATCGAAGAACGGTAAGATCAATACTACACTATCCGACTATCTGGAACACTATCAGAAATCATCATGGTTCTTTGCACCTTTGCACTGGTTTAAGAAGCATAAAGACAACAAATTTGAAAAAGACAAAAAGGTCAATCCCTATTGGCTTACAAAAACAGAATCTGAAATTGCAACAAATATTAATGATGCCATTACTTGTCTTGTGGATAAAAAGACAAATGTCATCACCATCACCGCCAAGGCACAAGATCCGCTTATTGCCAGCACGATAACCGAAGCTGCAAGACAACGTCTACAGCAATTCATCACCGATTACAGAACGACAAAGGCAAAGCAAGACCTTCAATATGTAAAGCAACTATGCAGCGAAGCCAAGGCTCAATACGTCAATGCAAGAAGGAAATACGGAGCTTACAGCGATGCAAACCAGGACCTGCTGTTGCAGAGTGCTAAATCCACTCAGGAAGATTTAGAGAATGACATGCAGCTGAAATATAATATCTACACTCAGGTTATGCAACAACTCCAGATGGCACAGGCCAAACTTCAAGAAAAAACCCCGGCTTTTACCATCATTCAGAATGCCACCGTTCCTTACAAGCACTCAAACACACCTAAGATTTATATTTTAGCTGTATTTTTCTTGATAGGAATTGGTGTAAGGAGCGTTGTCTACACAATCATCAATAGAAAGAAAATTGCAGCACTATTATCTCTGTAAACATCGGCCACCCATAGCAGAACAGTCAACGCCTTTAGATATAGGGATATGACAAAGAATAGAGAACTATTAATATACGCCTTTTCACTTTGTGTCTCTCTACTCTTAGCCTCGTTTATTTTTTTCTGCATACCAAAAAAATATGCGGCAAGGATTGAGATATCCGACGAGCCTAAGGAGACTGACGTAAACATCGGCATGACGCGCTCTGCTGCGCTCGAGGTCAATGACAACCTGATGAATGATCCCGATATCTATAGCCAGCTATTAGGATCAAAGGACTTCATCAAGAAGATCTCCCAAATCAGGATGGACTCCATCAGTTATGGACAATACTTGCTAAAGGAAAAGGAGCCATTCTGGTCACGATTCGCAAGCAAGATATATTCTGATCAAATAAGTAAGGATGAAGAGATCTTTGCTATAATACAGCGCAAAGTCAGGTACCAAAAGAAAAGATCTCTCATTCTTATCTGCGTTGAAGATGCCTCACCTGTCAATGCCGTCAAAATAGCCGATTCTGTCGTTGCTAAACTGCAAAACAGTATATTATCATTAAAGCTCACTCAGACAAAATCCAAACTTCTAAATTCAAAGAAAAATTATCGTATAGCTAAAGAAGAATATTTTAATGCATTAAAGACCTTAGGTAACATATCCGATTCTTTAACTGATGTATCCTTACCTTCATATGAAGCAAAAATAAAGGAATTGCAGAATACGGTAGACTTTAAACGAAACTTACTGAACCAAGCTATTGAAAAGGTTGTCCGACTACAGTCTTTGGCTCAAAAATCTTCACGTTCTTTTACCATTGTATCCAATGCGACAGTTCCTCTCGAGAGTAGTAAGCCCTCCTTCCTCTTATGCTTTTCTCCAACCTTTTTCATCTTGTTCCTGATAACTTTTTGGTACATAAACATTAAAAAGAGGAAGCTCAGCCTTTCAAGCCTTGACTTCGGAGACTGGTTCTCTCCTTGGTGCATCACTATCATTGTCTGGATCCTCATTATTATCTTTGTAAAATTAGAAGGCAACAAGTTATACCCTCTGACAACGCAGTTTTATGTCAGCATCTCACTATGGGTTCCCATCTTATGTATTGTCTCTTTTATCACATTCATTGTCTTACAGAAGCAAAAAAGAACGACAACGTATATCCAAGCTATCGATGCCAATGAATCAATCTATAATATACTCTTTTATACAGCCGTGCTTTTGACACCAATATATTTCTGGCAGGTGTATAAGATTGTTTCGCAATTCAACGCTGCCGACATAATGAATAACATCCGATTCCTTGCAACGTCAGGCCATGATGTCGGATGGCTAAAATATACGGTTGTCATCAATCAGTCTCTTTTTCTTGTATCAATCTGGAGATACCCTAAAATCCCGTTATGGAAACTCCTGATAGTGTACGCCTGTAATCTAATTTGCTCCTTGTCTCTCATGGAAAAGGGCTCCATGTTCATGCTCGTAATATGCACAATGTTCGTACTTTACGAGAAGAAAAAAATCAAGCTGCGAACCTTTGCCATAGCTGCTGCCTTAATTATTATCTTAGCTTACTTTTTCAATACTGCACGAGAGACCTCAGATACAAACGAAAGCAATACGGCTTTCATTGACTTCTTTGGAATGTATATCACTTCGCCACCTGTCGCTTTCAGTCGACTGTCGCGTGACGTTTCAGGGCAAATAGGGGCCAACACGTTTGAAGTCTTTTACGACTTTCTAAACCGTTTTGGCATAGGCCACTTCGATGTTCTGAAGAAGGAGCAAGACTTTGTTATGGTACCTGTATTTACTAACGTTTATACAATAATGCAACCTTTCTATGTCGACTTCGGTTATGGAGGCGTGGCATTCTTCGCTGCCGTTTATGGACTATTCAGCGGTGTACTCTATCATTTGTTCAGAGAGGGAAATCCAATCTGCAAGTGCCTCTATACATTCTTAGTTCAAATTCTTATTCTACAATTCTATCAGGAGAATGTCTTTATGAGTATATCAGGTCTTACACAACTTGCTATACTTATTCTGTTAATGACTCAAAACAAGATAAGTATAATCGAACATAAGTATGTACAACGTTGAGATTCTAATGTCCACCTATAACGGAGCTAAATATGTCGAAGAACAGATTGATTCTATTCTCAAACAAGTAAACTGTTCTGTAAACATCCTTGTCAGAGACGATGGGTCAACAGACAATACGTCTTATATCTTAAAAAGTTACACCGACAGAAATTTGCTCACTTGGTATCAGGGGGAGAACATAAGACCCACAAGAAGTTTCCTTGATTTATTGGTGAAGGCTGACGATACGGATTTCTATGCCTTCGCTGACCAGGATGATTACTGGATGGCGGACAAATTAGAGACCGCATGCCGCAAAATTGGGCTTACTGATACACCTACACTCTATTTCTCGCAGACACAGCTTGCTGACAAAAAACTTTCAAAGATCAAAACTCCCGTCTTACATCCACTGTTAACGCAGGGAGAGTCGCTTGTCTATGCTTTTGCAACGGGATGTACGATGGTCTTCAACAAGGCACTGAGAAATATTCTGATCTCGAACATTCCTCAAGACATGACTATGCTCCATGACTTCTGGATCTATATCGTTGCGCAAGCCATGGGAGCAAAGATCATCTTTGACAAAACTCCACACATCCTTTACCGTCAGCATGGAGACAACGCTGTAGGATTGGGAACAAACGCTGTGGAAGAATGGAAACAAAGAATAAAAAGGATCCTTTTTATTCAAAATCCGGAAAGAAGCAACAATGCACGCATTCTTCTCAACACACTGCAAGATAAAATGACTGCAGACAATCTGAAACGTACAAGATTGTTCGTGGAAGCAAAAACATCTTATATTAAAAGACTCCAACTTCTCTTTAACAACAGCTATCGATGTGGAAGCCTGAAAACATGGATTCTTTTCAAATTAGCTGTGATATGCAATACCTATTAAACGTATACTGATGAAAGACTGTGATTTTTCAATCATCATACCAGCCTATAACAACCTCGAACTTTTCAAAAGAGCATTGGGCTCCGTACTAAAACAGAAAAAAGTCTCCTTTGAGATTATTGTTGTTGACGACTCCATCAATGATGACATAGAGACTTATGTCTACATTATTAATCAGCCTTCCATAAGATATTATCATAATCATCCTTCCAAAGGAGCCATTACCAATTGGAACTATGGGCTTTCTCTGGCACAGGGAGAATATGTAGAGATTCTTCACCATGACGAGGCGCTTGAGAGCGAAAATATCTTATCAGAGGTGAAACAACAATTTAAGATGAGTCAAAGCACCGCAGTCGTGGCTAACTACCAAGTTTTCATTAATGGAGAGGCCAAGAAAGAACCTTCTATCAAAAGGCGACTGCGTTCTTTCTTTATTAAGCACTCCATATTTCTCTTTCTCGCCAACCTTTTAGGACCCTGTGCTTGCGTGTTTACTAAAAATAGCCATAAAGAGTTCTTTGACGAAAAGCTACGGTGGTTTGTAGATGTCGAATGGTACTATCGCCTATTAGGGAAAAGAATGACAAATATGCTCAATCCCAATTTTCTTATTAGTTCTATCCATGGACACCAAGGGCAGATAACAGAGACTATCAATATTCAATCAGAGGCTGCGAAAGATGCCCGAGACATATCAAAGAAATACCATTCTTTTTTTATCAATATATTATTGAAAATCAACAAATTATTAAACTCATCTCTCAGTAAAAGAATTATAAAGTACAAACGCTAATGAAGATCGTCAAAATCTTAGGTGGACTCGGCAATCAGATGTTTCAATATGCCTTAGCGTGCTCTCTAAAAGCACATCAGCCTGATGAAGAAGTGGCGCTTGATCTTCATTGCTTCAAGGGATACCACCTTCATAACGGATATGAACTGGAAAGGATTTTTCATCCATCTTTCCGAGATGCCAGTCTCAAAAATATTATCAAGGTTGCCTACCCCTATTGCAACTATAACTTCTGGAGGATCGGAAGCAGAATTCTCCCAACGAGAAAGAGTATGGTTACTGAAGACCCCCGAAAAGCGGTTGATACATCGATTCTTTCACGGAAGGGGTCAGCGTATTATGACGGTTATTGGCAATCAGAAGACTATTTCAAAGACATAAGAAATGACATTCTCAAAGCCTTTACCTTCCCTGCTTTTGACGAAAAGAACAAGGCCTACTCCGAGATTATTGTTAACAGCAACAGCCTGAGCATTCATGTCAGACGGGGCGACTTCGTCAATCACCCTCTTTACAAAGATATTTGTACGCTACAATATTATCAGGATGCTATCAAACGGATATGCGCTCTGGCAAAGATAGATCATGCCTTCATCTTCTCAAATGACATTCAGTGGTGTGAAGACAATCTATCCCTTTTTCTCAATGACCAGATGACAACCTATATAGATTGGAATAAAGGATCGCAGAGCTACAATGACATCCATCTGATGAGTCTTTGCAAGCACAATATCATCGCCAACTCTTCATTCTCCTGGTGGGGAGCCTGGTTAAACCCAAACCCGGACAAAGTTGTGATATCACCACGTATCTGGGATAACTCGGGCGCAGTTTCAAACCCTATCTGTAAAGACTGGATAAAAATATAATGAACGAGAACAAATCAAATTATCCCCTTTTCTCCGTCCTTCTGTCTCTCTACAAAAAAGAGATGCCGGAATACTTAAAAGAAGCATTAGACAGCATATTCTCACAAACTGTGCGGTCGGACGATGTCGTTCTTGTTGAAGACGGACGACTAACCAAAGAGTTAGAGGATTTGGTTTGCCACTATGAAAAGCTCCATCCAGAACTGCATATTGTCCGTTTCGAGCATAACAGAGGATTAGGCATGGCGCTCAATGAAGGACTGAAATATTGCCAACACGATATTATAGCTCGTGCCGACTCTGACGACATCAATCATCCTGACCGCTTCGAGAGGGAGTTGAAAGTATTCGTGGAGCATCCGGAGTACGACCTTGTATCTTCGTGGATTGATGAGTTTATTGATAGTCCACAAAACATACATTCCCAGCGCAGATTGCCGGAGATGCCGAAAGAGATATATAAATATGGTAAACATCGATGCCCCGTCAACCATCCCGTAGCTATGTATAGAAGGAACGCTGTTGAGCGCGTGGGTGGGTATCAGACGGATCTCTTCCCCGAAGATTACTATCTATGGATGAAGATGCTGAAAGCAGGAAGCAAGTTTTACAACATTCAAGACTCTCTCCTTTCGTTTAGATACAATCCCCAGACCATCAAGAAAAGAGGCGGATGGGGGTATGCCGTGGATGAAGCGAAGACACAATGGAAAGCCTATCACCAACTCCACTATCTCTCCATTGCAGACTTCTGCTTCAATGTCTCCATCCGGTTTACTACCCGGATTATCCCCAACAAGCTCCGCCAATTTATCTATGCTACCATAAGAAAGTGAAGAAAGTAAAGATATCACTTTCCATTCATCGATGCAACGCTTCTCGCGATTGAAGTTCACGCCAACCTTATAGGCTTTGCGGGGGAGTAAAGGAAAAGAAGCAGTGTAAATCCCTTTTGAAAGGGAAAAAGACACGAAAATGTCCCTTTCAAAAGGGATATTTTTGTATCTTTGCACCAAAAGTAAAATTGGATGACTATGATAGAAGCACTGTTTTACAACTATATGCGGGAGATGCTGAGACAGACGCCTATGGAGTTTCATCGCTATCTCTATGATGAAATCAATTGGGATAACAGACTTATTGGTATCTTGAGCACCGCTCGTGGTGGTTCGATGCAAAGATCCTCGTAAAGACCTTCATCAACATCATTTTCGGCAAGGTATTCTAAGGACAGAGGAGACAGAGAGACAAAGGAGACAGAGGAGACAGAGAGTCGTGGACAGAAAGACACAAAGGACAGATTGGGCTTTGATATTTAAGACAGGAAGACAGAAGAGACAGATTGAACTTTTTCCTGACTTCGTCACTCAAAAAACATGCATTTTATAACTTGCTGATAAAC
>ERZ1034871.205-NODE-205-length-35220-cov-4.586208_pt1 | contig 35220 bp, 32 predicted proteins | sample MGYA00520631_ERZ1034871 | MGnify/ENA primary metagenome ERZ1034871 (study PRJEB33766, sample SAMN09781721) | gut metagenome | biome: gut microbiome | host: Homo sapiens | place: Madagascar | study: EMG produced TPA metagenomics assembly of the PRJNA485056 data set...
CCTTGGCGTAGATGTCATAGTGCTTGGTCTTGGTGTTCAGCACCAGATACATCACGTTCTCGGCGGCGCTGTCCACGCCGGGCACGGCGTCCACCCGCTCGAAGGATGCGTGGCCGGATTCAGAGATCGCTTTCTTGATGAGGGTATCCACCTGACTGGCGGACTGATAGCCGTTGTCGTTGGTCAGGTCGCTGGTCTTGGTGGGCACCGTGACGTTGACCTCCTTGTTGGCGGGCGTCAGGGCCGTGCCGTTGACCTTGACCGTCTCGATGACGTTCTTCTCCGGCCCGGCGTCCTCAATGGCCTTGATGCGGCCGGACAGGGCGTTCTCATTTTCCTGCAAGGTGTCTGCCTGTTTCTTGGTCTGTTCGGCCAGAAGCTTCAGGTGTTCCAGCGCGGTGAGTTTCTTCGGATTTGCCATTTTCTTTTTCCTCCGTTTCAGTTCTTAGGTGTTGAAGATGCGTCCCAGCATCTCTTTCACGGCTTCGTCCGTGGCGATGTCATAGTCGGTCGAGCTGCCCGAATCGCTCAGCGGCCCAAAGAGGATGATGTTCATCACGATGGCGGCGGTCGGCACCCGCTTCGCGGTGAAACGGATGTTCCCCGCCGTGGTCTCGCACTGCCAATCCATCTGGCAGTTGACCGCCACCGCCTTGCTTTCCTTCGCCGGGGCCGCGAGGGGGACATAGTCCGCCGTCGCATCCTCCAGCGCGGCATCGTACCGGTATCCCGCCCCGTCCGGGTCCTTTTTCCAACCGGCGGGCTGCAAGGTCACGGTCCTCTGGCCGATGTAGCCGCCCGTGTTGCCCTTGTTTCCTTTTTCGCCCTGTGGCCCCTGTGCACCGGTCTGGCCCGTATCGCCTTTCTCGCCCTTCGGGCCTTGGGGGCCGACGTCGCCCGTCTCGCCTTTGTCTCCCTTTTCGCCCTTGAAGGCCCCGGATGCAAGGTTGTCCTTGATCTCCTGTAAGTTCTCTTCGGCGCTTTTGGCGGCATCCTCTGCATTTTTCTTGGATTCTTCCGCCCTTTTCCGGGCATTCTCGGCGTTTTCTGCGGCCTGTTCCGTCGCTGTGCGGTCTTCCTTTGTCTTGGTGGCATTCGCTGCGGCCTGTTTGGCGTATTCCAATACCGCCGCCACAAACTGCTCGTATACGCTGGGCGTGATCGTTTCGGTGGTGCTGTTGGTGTCGATGGTCTCGTAGCAGGTGTATTGGCCGGGCTTCGTCATGGCGATGTAGCCGTTCTCGTCCACGGCCAGCAGCATCCAACTGCCCTGCTTTTCCTGTGTCCAGCGCCGGTCTACCACAACGCAGTTGTTTTCGTCCAGCATCTGCGGGTCCGGCAGAGCGCCGCTCAGCCGCTGCACGTGCAGCGTGATGGCACAGCCCGCCCACTCTTCCGGCACCTCGAAGTGCAGGGTGTCCACCTTGGCCGAGCCTACGCCGCCCATGTACAGGGTGTCCGGCGTTGCCCGGAAGGTGCTTCCGTTGTCCTGTGATTTCCGGACTTTGATGTTCAACTCGCTCATGCTCTTCCTCCCTTCTGCCCCAGTGTATCATCTCCCGATGGGCCAGACTACTTGCTACTTTTCCGCCGGGCAAACAAAAAACGCCCCGGCCAATTTGGCCGAAGCGTCTTCGTTCTTTTATCTCACCTCCGCCCACTCATCCACGGCTCCCGCCGCGGCTTCCTGCTTCTTCTCGTCCTGTTTGATCCAGCTCTCGAAGTTTTTCTCTTCGTACAGAGGTTCACCTCCGGCTTCCAGCCGCAGCAGCATGGCCGCCAGCTTCTCCCGGTCGTGGTCATTCCCGGCCAGATACTCGCTCTTGACAACGCCGGTGATCTTGCTCTTGATGGCATCCTTGTCCTTGCCCGCAGTCAGCAGCCGGTTGACCTCTGTCTGCACATCTTTGGCGCGGCCCGCTTCCAGTGCGTCGGTCAGATCATCGTAAACATTCCGGTCTTTGTCTCCGGCCAGCAGCTCATCGGCCTTCTGGTTCACGGCCCCGGTCACAAGGTCGATGATGGCCTCCCGCTTGGCTGCATCCTCTTTGACGCCCTCCCGGATGCCGAGGCCCGCATACAGTTCCCGGATGCAGTCCTTGGTCGCCTTCTGCCGGGTCCTGTCATTGCCCGCGTTCCGGGCCTTGGCCGCCGTCTCGATGTCCGGGTCATAATTTTTCAGCCGCTTCTTGAGTTCCGCCTTCACCTTGTCGCTCTTGCCCATCTGGTCCAGCTTGCCAAGAGCGGCTGCAGCTTCCTCCGCGTCACCCCGCTCAATGGCGTTGAAGAGCCGGTCGTACTGCCCGGTCGCGCTGGCCGGGGTTCCGTTCAGGCTGAACCCTTCGCCGTTTGCAAGGCCCTGCACATCGTCCGCGTAAGCCGCGAAGGCTTCTACCATCTTCCGCCCGTTTGCCGCCGGGATGCCCGCGATGTCCAGCCCATATTCCATCACATCGACCCCGGCCTTCCGGAGCTTCCGGTGGTAGGCTTCCAGTTCCTCTTCGTCCATGCCGGTGGTGTCCTTCCGGATCAGGGTGTACAGCTTCGTGGTAGCGGCAAACAGGTCGTTGACGGCGCTGATGTTGGTCGCGCTCACCACATCGTAGTCCGTGCCGTTCACTGCGTTGCCCACCATGCTGTAGATTTCCGAACCAAACAGGAAGTTGCCCGCCGCGCTCTCGGTGAACAGCCCCGCAAACCGGTTCCACAGGCTTTCGGCGGTCACGTCGCCGTTTTCATCCTGCTCGCGATCCCACCGATGCAGCAGGAAGTCCGCGCCGATCTTCATCAGGGCGAATACCGCCGTCTGTATCACTTGGCTTGTAGCAGCCCGGCGCAAGCTCTGCCCGGCCCGCTGCACTTCGGCCTTGTTCTCGGCGCTCTTCTCGGCATTGTACCGGGCTCTCTGGGCCTTGTAGTCCATCACCGCATCGGCGAGGATGCCGTAGTTCTGGAACCGCTGGGTGGTGAACATGGTCAGCGTCTTGGTGATCTCGTTGTCGCTGCGCTGGATGCCCGCCCGCTGCATCACGGTATAGTTGGGCTGGGTCTCCTCAATGACCTTCTGGTACATCTGGTTCACAGCTTTCCAGTAGGCGTCACTGCCCTTGGTGGCCGCACCGTCGGCAAACTCTGCCGCGTGGTGTTCCACATAATGTTTCGCACCCTCCCACAGTGCCGCCACCGTGATCTCGTCCATCGAGTTGATCCAGCCGGTCAGGCCCTTGGGCAGTTTGTCCATGGCCTTTTCGGCAAAGCTCCCCGAAACGCCGATGGACGCCAGTTCCCCGCGCTGGCTGCCCCTCAGTCGGTATTGCAGCAGCGCGTCGCCGTGGGCGCCGATCTCCGCTTCCAGTGCCCGCCGCTGCTTGCCGGAGAGGTTTTTCACGAAGGGCAGCACTGCCGCCATGGTATCGCTGCCCAGCACGGCCCCCGCCGTGGGCAGGGACGCCGCCTGTGCAATGGCAACGCCGGGGTTCAGCGTCAGGATGGCCCCGGCATAGTTGCCCCGCAGCTTTCCCATCACCCGGCCGATGCCGTCCGAGCGCTTGCGCTGCTTCGTCTGCAAGTCGGTCAGCAGGTAATCCACGTAGTTCACCGCGTCCCGTCCCCAGTGTTCCTTCAGCACGCCGCTCTTCAGCTTTTGGATGCCGTCCTCTGTCTCCACGTCGGCGTTCAGGATGCGGTTTGCGTCCCGGATGGGGGCCGCAAGGCCCGCGTAGGCCGCCGTGTCCCGGAGGGAACGCTGCACCACGCTGCTGCACTCTTCCAGCAGGATGGGCAAGCCGCTCTTCACGCGCTCCTTCAAAAAGCCGCGCCCTTCGATGGTGGCGTCCATCTTCACGCCCTCGATCTCGCTGGCCAGCTGGGTCTTGTCCACCGCGATGGGGTAGTAGTTCTTCACCGTCGCCCGCTGGAATCCCACCAGCTTCATGCTGGTCTCGTTGATGAGGTTCGTGGTGTAGTCCCCGAAGAAGCCCTTCATGTCCTCGATCCACTTCCGGTCGTAGTCGGTCAGGGCATTCTCCACGGTGTTCAGGATGGTGTCGGCCATGGGCATTCCGTCGGCCCCCGTCAGCATTCCAATCTTCACGGTCTGCCCCTTCTGGTAGGCCCGCTCGATGTCACCCTCGTTGTAGAGCGTTGTGTCCGGCAGAGTCAGGCCGCCGTTGAGCAGGTGCTCCCGGCTGTCCGTGTTCTGCAAGTGCATGTACAGGCTGCACAGCTGCCCATGGGTCAGCGGCACGGCCTTGCCCTTTGCGTCCGTCAGCCCGATGTCCACCAGCTCCGCGCCGGGGCCAGCGAACCGCTCCATCTGCTTGAGGTTGGCCTTGCCTGTCACGTTGTCGAAGAGCTTGGTGCCTTCCACCGTGATCTGGGTCTGCCGGAGCTGGCCTTGGTTCAGCATGTCGGCCAGCTTTTCCATCTGGCCGTTTTTGGTGTACCCGCCCAGCATTCGGAAGACTCGCTTCGCACCCAGCATGTCGAGATTGTATTTGGTCAGTGCATCCCGGATTCTGCCGCTCTCGTTTCCCTTGGCGGCCAGCACTTCCAGCCCGGCCTTCTGGGCAAAGGCGTCCACTTCCTCGGCCTTGGCAAGGCTCAGGGTCTTGTTTTCGGTGCGGATCACGTGCAGCGTCCCCGCCGTGATGGCTTTCAGCATCCGCAGCTGCTCCACCGTCATAGGCAGATAGGTGCGGTTCTCCGTCTCCTTGATACGGGCCTTCAGGCGGTCCCGCAGCCTCTCGGCCTTTTCGCCGTCGCCTAGCGCCTCGGCCTCGGTCAGCTGCTGGTGCAGCCGGTCCAGCTTTGCCTGTTTCGCGTTCATCATGTCGGCCTGTAAGGCTTGGATGAGCTTCGGCACACCGGTCTGTTCCCAGTCGTAGGCAAGGCTGCTGGGGTCCGTTGCCGTGCCCTGCGTCTGGCTGATGGTGTTTGCCAGCGCCGTCAGCTTCCGCACCGCCGCATCGTTCAGAACGGCCATATCCGCCAGCTTCGCCACCTCTGCCGCCTGTTGGACGAGCCGCGGCTGCACATATTTGCCCTTCGAAGGCCGCAGAATCATCTGGTTCAATTGGGTGGCGTTGTTCCGGATGCTCCGCTTCAGTTCGTCGGCTTTCCGTCCGTCCCGCGCCCGCTGCACCCGCTTTTCGGCCAGTGCTTTTGCCACGGCAATGTCCTCGTCCCGCTGCTGGCGGGCCACTTCCACCGCAATGGCATTTTTCTGGGCCTGTTTCTGCTGCCACGCTTCGGCTTTCTTTTGGTTCTCGGCTTCCCACTCCATGATCTCGCGCTCCTGCACGATCTGGCTGTACTCCGCCCGGTCAGCCCGGCGCTGCTCGTTGGCCACCTGCCGGGCGAGGTCCCGGTTCTCCGCTTTCAGAGTTTTGTTTTCCAGCGTGATCTCGTCCAACATCTGCTGCCGCTCTTCCTTCAGGCGCTTTTTCTCGGCTCTCCATTCCCGTTCGTAGGCTTCCTTCAGCACATCCAGCTTCTCGGCCATGTCGCCGGAGTTGGTGATGTCCACCCCCAGTGCATCCAGATTGGCGTTCAGCATCGCTTCTGCCTTGGCATTCCGGCGCTGCTGCTCCTGCATCTGCTGCACTGCTTCGCTCTGGTTCCCGGCTTTCTGGTTCTCCGCCAACCGCCGGTTGAATTCTCTCGTCTGCTCCTTCTGCACAGCCCGCAGGTCTTTCACAGCCTTGGCCGCACTGGTTTCGTCTCCGGCTGCTGCCGCTGCGGCCCGGCGCTGCCACTGCTGGAAGGAATCGAAGATGGCCTGTGCGTCGTTCATCTCGTTCACATGCAGCAGGTCGCCGATCATCCGGCCCGCCAGCTCCACCTTGGCATCTTCGTACTCAGCCACATCCGCGAACCGGCTCATCATCTTGGGCTTGATGGTGTCGTGCACGTTCATCAGCACATCCAGCCACTCGGTGCTCTCCATGCTGGCCGCGCCGTCCACGCCCGCTGCCTTGGCGGCTCCCCGGAACAATTCCGCTGCGCCCTGCTTTGTGCCGCCCATGCTCCGGGTATCGTTCACAATGGCCTCGTATTCTTCCGCCGGGTTTCCGTCCCGGTGTCCTTCCTCCTGCCGCAGCTTCACGCCGTGCTTCCGGGCCTCGGCCACCGCTTCGCTCCAGCTTCCGTACTGGCGCACAAGCTCCGCCTTGGCTTTGCCGTTCTTGTCCACGGTGTAGCTCAGCTCGTGGTATTCCGGGTATTGCTGCCACAGCTCCGTATTCCGGTAAGTCGCCTCGTCGAGGATCTCCCCGGCAATGGTCTCGGCCAGCCCCTGCGCCTTGTTCATGTCGGCCCCTTCGGTCTTCATGTACTCGATCAGGGTGCGCATCTCGCGGGCCACACGCTCGGTGTCCGCCTTGCCCTTCGCGCCGCTGGCCTTCACCAGCCGTTCTGCCACGCCCAGAATGCTGTCGTCGCTCACCCGCACCCCGCGGGTCAGGCCCATCATCTCGGTCAGCGTCTTGATGGCCGCGCTGTTGTCCGCAATGGTCCGGCTGGCTTGCCGCTGGCGGTTCCGCTTCGCATCCCGGTCAGCCTGTTCGGCTTGCTGGCTCATCTGATACCGGAACCGTGCCAGACTGCTTTCCGCTGGCAGTTCCCCAGTTTTATAATACTCCCGGATCTCCCGCACGATCTTGTCCGCATCGATGCGGCCGCTGTAGTCCTTCGTTGCGGCCACACCGCCGTCCTTGGTCGAGAAGTCCAGCGTGAACTGCCGCTTCGCCGCGCCCAGCGTCTTCGCCATCTCTCGCACCTGTTCCAGCTGCTGTGCCGTCGGCTCCACGCTGGCCGGAAGGTCGATTCCCGGCAGCTCTGCCATCACACGGATATTTCCGTCTGCAAGGAACCGGTTCAGCGCATCCGTTCCCTCAGCAACTTCTGTCGGCCCAAACACATCCATGATCTCCCGGTGGTCGGTGTCGCGGGTCTGGCCGTTCTGTGCAAAGTCCAGCATTCTCCCATCTGGCAGGATGTACCCGGCCCGCTCGAAGGTGTCCGTCGTGCCGAACTTTTCCACGGCCAGCTGGCGGCGGTATTCCGCACGGCCGCCCGCTTTCTCTGCCTTGGCATCATAGGCATACTGTTGGTCTTTCCGGATAGCCTGTCTCCGCGCTTCCAGCTGGGCATTCGCCTCCCGCAGCTGGTCATTCACCGCGCTGATCCGGTCTTCCAGTTCGGCTCCACGCTGGTTGAACTCTTTCCGCTTTTCCAGATAGCTCTGGTATTCTGCACTTTCCCGGTATGCTCTCGCCTCCGCCGAGAAAATTCCCAATGCCTTCTTTTTTGCCTCAATGGCCTTCACTTCCTCGCTGTTCATCCAGCGGTTCCGCTCGTCCTTCAGCTCCCGGCGCTGATTTGCCAGAGCATCGGCTTCTTTCTTCGGTGTGTCCACCTCCACCGGAGCACTCAGCTGGAACCGGATGTTTTTCTTCACAGCTTCGCCGTTTCCCTTGCTTTCGGCGGAATCTTGTGCTATACTTTGCATAGAAGATATTTCCTGAGTTCCCGCAAGGGAGCTCCGCACATCCATCGAGAGATGTGTGGGAATATCTTCTTTTTTTGTTAATTTTCCAGAATCATCAAACTTCACATAGCTTCCATCTGTCCAACATACCTCATGAACATAGAACGCCTTCCGTCCGTTTTCACGAACATAAGAGTTTACGATGACACCTTCATAGATTTTTGTTCCATCAATTTCAACCGGCGCTGCAAAAACATAAGTGTCGTATCCTCGGCCCTGCCAGTTTGCTTCATATCCGATTTGTCGGCCTTTTTGTATCACGGCCGGAATCGCTGCTACTGCTACCTGCTTTGCTGCACTGTTTCCATGCCGTACCGTTTTGACCGCCCCATATCGAGTAAGAGATACTGTTCCAAATCCATCTCGTTCCACACGATTTCCGATGGCATTAAAATAATCATCAACATTGTCAATGTTTTCTCTTGCCGTTTTCCCGAAAGCCACCTCGTTATTTCGAATCGTCGCCACACAATTCATCTCCGCCAGCTCCACAAGATGACGATTCATCTGTTCTTCCAGAGAATCTTTTCCCTCATGCAACTTAAACCGCTGTCCTTCCGCCGCGCTCTCGGTTTTGAGAGCTGCGGCGTTTTCTTTTGCTGCCCGCAGGGTGTCCATGGCCTTTTCGGCGTGGGCGAAGTATTCGTCTTGCAGGGTCCGTCTCTGGGCCTCGGCCAGCCGCTTTGCCTTCAGGGCGGCGGCATTGCCGGGGTCGATGGTCAGCACTTCCTTGGCCCGGCTGATGATGTCGCTCAGCAGATTCTTCACCCGGTTCATCACCTTGTGGATGGAACCCCTCACGCCCGCATTTTTCTCGGCCTGTCCGCGCTGGAATTCCACCCAGCGCTTGAAGTCCGCTTCCGTCGCAAAGATCCCCCGCCACGCATCTGCCACCAGCTCTTCGGCTGCCTGTTCGTAGGTGAGCTTCTGGCTGGCGTACACGTCCATCTTGTCACGGATCATCTCGTCCACGCTCTCATATCCGTCCATCTGGGCAAGGTAGGTCAGGGCATGGTCCTGCAAGCTCTTTGCGCCCGCTTGGTCGAGGGAGTTATACCAGTGGTAGTCCTCGTGCAGCACAGTGCCGAAAATGTCGCTGACGCTGTCCCCGAAGAAAATGCGGGCCGTCTCGCTGTCCACATAGGCCCGGACGTTCGGATTGTTTTGCAGCACGTTCTTCAGCACAGCGTCGGTGCCGGTGGCGGCGGCGTTCAGCTCGATGATCTGGCTGCCCATGTCGGTGCCGTCGTGATCCAGCGTCCCTTTATAGTAGACCAGCCCCTGTCCGCTCGTGCTCTGGTCGGTCAGGCCGCCCCCGTAGCCGCCCGCCTGTTCCTTGGTGTCTGCACCGTAGAGGTAGGCGGTATTCAGCGCGATCCGCCCGCCCTCGCCGCTGTCCAGAATATAATTGACGTTCAGGGCAGTATTGTCCATCACACCGGCCAGCCGCAGCGCGTCGTCGAAGCTCTTCACCTCGTCCATCTGCGCCAGATGGTAGATCGTTGAAGCCGCGGCGGCATACCGATCAGCATCCACGTTGGCGGGCAGCTTCTGGCTGATGTCCTGCGCGGCCTTGGTCTTGCCGCTCTCCACGCCCCACTGCTCCAACTGGCGCTGTACCTCGCTCTGCCGGGCCGTCTGGCCGCTGGGTTCCCGCAGCCCGTAGGTCTCCCGCAGCTGCCCGCTTCCCTCGTCCGCCGCAGCGTCCACATTTTCCTTCGCCCGCTCTTCTAAGGCTCCCTCTTCGATGGGACTTCCTTGAAGCAGAGCTCCCTCTTCGGGGGAGCTGCGCGACGCGCCGGTGTCAGCCGGACGGAGCACGGAGAGGGCGGTTTCCGCCGTTTCCCCGGCGTTTTCCACGGTCTGCTCCGCTTCCGGCTTTGCAGCGTTCGCCGCATTTTGTTCCGCGTTCGCTGCATTTCTTGCGGCGGTTTCCTGTTCGGCCACCTGCCGCAATGCCCGCCGGGTCGCTGCTGCTGTGCCGGGAAGTTGTACCCCATAGGCTTCCTCAAATGCTGCACGATTTGCTTCGTTCCCAGCCTCCGGCGTAAACAGGTTGATGGTCTTTCCGGTCAGCACATTCTCCTGCACCACCTTGGCATACTGCCGCACCGCAGGGTTGTCACTCTTCAATCCCTCTGCCTCGGAGCCCTCGCTTTTCTGCGCCGTCGAGCTTTGTTCATTCCGCACAGCTCCACCGTCCTGCCAAGGGCTCCCACTTTGGGGGATCTGGCGCGAAGCGCCTGAGAGGGCAAGCCCGCTGTCGGCTTTCGCAGCCTCTTGTGCCGTCTGCTGCTCACTCTCCATTCCCGGCTCTTCCACCCGCTGCTGCCGTTTCTTCTCCGCCGCCACGGCCTTCTCGTACTTGTCGAGCTGATCGTAATACTCCGCCTGTCCCAACAGGCTGGCATTGCCGTCGTTGTACTTCGCCAGAGCGGAGCCTACAGCACCGCCCATGGCGCCGGAGGCTCCGCCGGAAAGGCCGCTTTCCAGCGCAGCGATCAGGGTATCCGTGGTGAACAGGCTCTGCGCCGCTTTCTCGTCACCCAAAGCCGCATCGATGGCCTTGTCGGCATAGCTTTCCACAAAGGCTTGCATGGCATTGTCGATGCCGCCGGAGAGCGCTGCCGCCACTGTCGGGTGGGCCTTTGCAAAGGGTGCATCCCCCACAAGGCTCTGGATCTTGGCCGCGATCTGCCCGGCCAACGTGTTCTTGGCGTAGTCCGAGCCCATGGTCTTGGCAAGGTCGGCCGCGCCCACCGAGTTGATGCCCCAGCCCGCGCCGAACTTCAGTGCGCCGCCCGCCAGCGTCTTGCCAGCGCTCTCGCCCTTCTCGATGCTCTGGCCCATGGCGTCGCCCGCGCCCTGTAAGCTCAGCACCGGCAGCACTGCCGCCGGGTTGATGGAACTGATGGCGAGGTTCTCCGCCGCGCTGCTCACAGCTCCCTGCACCGCCCGGCTTCCCTCGGTCAGGCCGCTTTGGGCCGCGCCGGTCAGCTCCTGCCCGCGTTTATAGAGCTGGTAGCCAACGCTGGTTTCCGGGTCGATGCCGTCGTTCACTTCCAGCCCGGCCAGCCGGTCCCGCATCTCCCGGATCTCTTCCGAGCCGTAGCCCATCAGCACAAGGTCGCTGTTCCGGCTTTCCGGGTAGACGGGGTTGTAGTCCATGTCTACGTCGGTCAGCAGTTGGAACAGCCTCTCCGCCCGCTCATCGCCCTTGATCTCCTGCTGCACCTTGGCCCAGTTCTTCTGGGTATCCGCAATGTTTTTGGCGCTCTGTACCGCCGTCTCGCCGGTCATCACCGCGCTGCCCGCCACGCTGTCCGCAATGCCACCGATGGTGTTGCCCGCCCGCCGGGCCTGTTTCTTCCATTCCGGGATGGCGTCGTACTGAGTCAGGTAATCCCTTGCCTGTGCAATTTCCGCCGCACTGTAGCCTTGCTTTCTCAGGTCGTCGTCGGTGTACTTTGCGCTGCTCTGGCTTTTCCCCGCCGCTGTGCGGAAGGGGTCGATGCTCCCGTCTCCGGCGCTGGCGGCGTTCCGGCTCGTACCCTGCTCCGCGTAGGTCGTGAAGCCGCTCTTCTGTTCCAACAGCTTGCCCACCAGTTCCTGATTCCGCGGCTGGTCGAACCACTCATTCAGCCGGTCGAATTCGTCCTTCCGGCTGTAGGGCGCATAGCTGCCTTTCAGCTTCTGGGCCGGACTGTCCCCGTATGCCACCGCGCCGCTGTCGGTCTTTTCCAGAACGTTCTGCGTCGGCAAGCCCCACTTCGCTTCCGGGCTGAGCGTATCCATCGCCGTCGCTCCCCATCGGGGAGCTGTCTGCGAAGTAGACCGAGGGGTTCCCTGAAGCAGAGCTCCGACTTCGGGGGAGCTGCGCGACGCGCCGGCGTCAGCCGGACGGGGCGCGGAGAGGGCACGCCCGCCAGCCCAGTCTCTCCGGCTGTCCATCTCGTCCGCAAACCCCAGATTGTTGCCCGCCCGATACTCGTCAAATGCCTTGGAGCGCAGTGCATTCTTCTCCTGCTCTTGCTTTGCTGCCTGTCCGGCGTCAAACTCCGCACTCCACTGCGCAAGCTGCGCTTTTGTGACACGCTCTGCCTTGGGCCGCGCCGTATTCGTGCCATTGGCCGCTGTCTTGGCTGCTTCCGTGTTTTTCTTTTCCGGGTACTTCTTTTCGTATTCCTTACTCCATTGCGCAAGCTGACTTTTGGTCACTGCCATAATGTGCGTCCTTTCTCGTGCTTTTGTTATTCCAACGCATTCAATGCCTGTTCGATCTCTGCTTCCGAATACCCTTGCAACCGCAGACTGTTATAGATCGTCTGCATGTCCGCGCCCTTTTCCCACTGTCCCTTGGCAGCATTGGCAGCCACCTGTGCCCGGCTGATCGTCTGCCCACTCTTTCCCACCGCACCGGTGCTTCTGTTGTTTGCTTTCTGCGCACCGCTCACGGCGTCCACTGCCGCATAGCTCGGCTTATAGCTGCCCGTTCCGCTCACCGTCTCCGGTTCCAACCATCCCGCATCGGTCAACACCTGCTTGTAATAGCCCTTCTGCGGGTCGCTGTCCTTCATGCTGCTGTAGGTCTTCGACATCTGCAACAGTTGGGAGTTCGTATAACCGTGGTTGTTCACGCCGGAGCTGCCGCTGCTGCCCGAAGAGCTTCCCCTTGCGCTCGAACCTCTGCCCGAAGAGCTTCTCCCTGAGCCAGAACCGCTGCCTGTCTTGGTGGAAGCCAGACGGCTCGTCAGCGTGTTGTAATCCCCCGCGGCGCTGGCGTCCATGCCGTACATCTTCAGCAGGTTGGCCGCTGCTTCCTGATTTCCGCTTGCCACCAGAGAAGCCGCGGTGCTCAGCACACCGGCCTGATCGTCCCGCGTGATGGGTGCCCCAGTGTAATTCGCGAAGGCGTCCGCGTTCAGGCCGTACCGGTTCAGCACGTCGCTGGCCGCGTCGCCCGCGCCCTGCGTGTACAGGTTGAATGCCTGTTGGTAGGCGCTCAGTGCGTCGCTCTGATCGGTGCGGTTCTTGTTGTACTCCCACTGTTCCCGCGCAAACTCATTTTCCCACTGCTGCTGCGTGTACCCCATGTATCCGTCGTAGGCGCTCTTGGCCACATTGCCCACGGTTCGGATGCCGTTCCAGAGGTTGTTCCAGTAGTTGTCGTTCTCGTTCCGGGCCTGTGCGCTCTGGTTGGATAAAAAATTCTGCCGGTTGTACCAGTTCGAAAGGTTCGAGCCGTATGCCGAGCGATCCAGCGCTTCGGTGTTCCCCATCCCGGAAAGGGCTTCCACCAGCCCGCTCTGCCGGTTCTGGTATTCACTCAGGGCCCGGCTGCGCAGGGCTGACAGGGCGGCGTCCACGTTCGCGGTGGCCGCGCCCTGTCCCTGTACTGCCAAGCTGTCCGCCCAGCTGTTGCCGTACCCGCCGCTCAGCGCCGCCGCGTTGGCCCGCGTGTTGTCGGCGGCCGCCGCTGCCGCGTCGGCGGTCTGGTCGCGGTACTGCTGGTAAGCCTTCGCCAGCTCGCTCCCATCGTACCCGCTGCCGATTTCCCCGGTCAGTGCATCCATAGCCTCCTTGTTCTGGCTCACATAGTCCGCCGGGCGATTGGCATTCCATTCCTGTTCTTCCTGCTCCGCCTTGTTCTTCCGCTTCAACGTATCAAACAGCATATCGTTACACTCCTTCCAAGCCACTCAGATCGGCACGCCCATCGCCCGCAGCACCCACGGCAGCACCATCGCACCCACCTGTGCCACGTTCCCCCAGAACTTCGTCTTGTTGGCCGTGTTCTGCTGCTTCTCGCCCACCGCGTCGGCGTATTCGGCCTGTGCGTTGTTGAGCTGGCTATAGTAATTGTTCAGCTTCGTGTTATAGGCATCCTGCGCCAGCTGCTCCTGCTTCTGCAATGCTTCCAGCCGGGTGGTCAGGTCGTTCTTCTTCGAGGTGTACTCGTCGAAGGCTCGGCTGTACAGGTCATCCACCGCGTTGCTCAGCCCCGCCATGGTGCTCTGATAGGCCGTCTGCCCGTTGGTGCTGGCCCAGCTGTTGCCGTAGCCGCCGGTCTTGCCCGCCGCCTGTGCCGTGGCGTCCTCGCTGGCCAGCTCTGCGCCGCGGGTGTAGCGGTTCTTGTACTGCTGGTAGGCGTTGTCCTTCGTGTAATCGTAGGAAAAGCCCTTTTTCGTCAGGTCGGTCAGTGCGTCCTGCGTGCTGCCGATCTGGCTGCCGTACTCGCTTTTGTACGCGCCCGGCATCTGGCTTTTCAGGCTGTTCAGGTTGCTCTGCGCCGCATTCACCCGGTTCGTCGTTGCGGCGTTGCTGGCCTTGCGGTTGTCTATGTAGTTCTTTCCCGCGTTGATCGCGTCCTGCGCCATCCGCACGCCGCCCCAGATCGGAATGCCGTATTCCCACCATTGTCCACTTCTTGCCATTTGTCTTGTCTCCTTTCATTTTCAACTGCTCCCCATCGGGGAGCTGCAAGCAGCTCCGGCATCGCCTGACTGCGCGCTGAGAGGGCAAGCCCGCTGCCCGCACGCCGAGAGGTTTACTCCACCTTCAACCCCATTGCGGTGAGCTTGTCCCGCATGGTGTCGGAAAAATTCGTCTCGTCCAGATTCTGCATCATGTACAGCATCTGATCCCTGAGCTGCATCAGGTAGTTGTTGATGGCCCGCGCATCCTCCGGGTTCATGTCTTCGCTCAACTTCGGCAAGCTGATCTCGCCTAAGCGTGTAATATCCGCCATATCAGTTCCTCGGTTCTCCTCCGGCCACCCGGTTGCCCCGGCTGTCCGCCATAGTAAAGGCGACGCTCCGCACCGCGATCTGCCCCGTTCCGGTCAGCCGCAAGCGCATCGTGTCGTGCCGTGTTGGCCCAAAGGGCAGGTTGACCCGCGTGTATTTGTTCAGCACCGCTGCCTCGCCCAGTGTCTCCCACGCCCCGCCGTCGTAGCTGGCTTGCAGCTTCACCACGCTGTAGGTCAGCGCATCCACCCGCAGCGTCACCCGGCTCACATATTTGTCCGCCGGGGTGCTCAGGCCGATGTCGCCGGTCACCGCGTCGAAGGCCACATTCTTTTCCAGCGCCGCCTTGGCCTCGTCGGTGTCCCGGTCGGCCTCGCGGTTCGGCTCTGTGGCCCAGAGGCTTGCGCCGTCCCATTGGTAGAGCTGCCGCCCCGTGGAGCACATAGCCCAGCCCTCGGCTTCGCTGTCCCCGGCCACGTCCTCTTCGTGCCAGAGCTGCCGTTCGGTGTCGTACACCAGCAGCCTCGTTTCGCCGGTGCTGGGCTGCCGCATGTGCAGATAGTACCGGGTATCCAGCACGCCGCCCACCGCGCCGCGCACGTTCATCAGCCATGTGCTGTCCAGCACGCCGCTGATCTTCACGGGCAAGCTGCCGTCCCACGCCATCACGCCGTCGTTGCTCAGGTAGTACAGCACTTCTGCGATCACACACAGGCTGCGGCTTGCGTATTTCGCCACACCGCGGCACTGGACGCTCACCAGCCGGAAATCTGCCGGGCGGCTGCCGTAGAGCTTGTGCAGGGTGTTCTCTTTGAAAAATAAGGCGTAGCCCATGCAGGTGGCGGCACCTGTGAATTCGCCGTCGCTGCCCACGGTCACAGCGTAGCTGTCCGCAGCCGTTCCCCGGTAGGAGAACCAGTTGGTCGGGTCGCCCAGCTTGCAGCCGTAGATCACGTTCTCCTTGCTGGAGCAGCCCCATACCCGGTTGTCGCACTCGGTCAGGAAGTCGAGGTCTGGCACCCGCCGCTCTACCCGGAACAGTTCGAGGCTGCCCTCCAAGCCGCTGCCCTTTCCGTCGATGCTCTGCCAGCGCAGACGATCTCCCTCCTTGGTCAGGGTCCCGTAGAAATAATCGCCACCGGGTTCCGCCTTTACCTGCACGAAGTCATCTCCCTGCGCATACACTACGCGGTCCCCCGTCAGCTCCTTCCAGTACCCATCTTCGTTGGCTCCGATGCCGCTGATCGTCACGGTGTCCCACACCGCAAAATCCTTTCCGATGCCCGTTGCCTCGATCTTGCAGTAGTTCAGCTCCACCGCCGACCAGCTCCCCAATGTCTCGTTGTACACTTCCAGCACGCTTTCGCTGCTGTAGGGCACTTGGTTGTTGATGACTTTCAAAAAGACCTGCCCATCCGTGGGATTGTCCGGCTCTTTTGCGGCGTGCCCGGTGGCGGTGTAAGTCCGGCCCGCCGCATCGCAGGGCGTCAGGGTCACGGTGCCGGTGCTCTCCCACCCAGCGCCCAGCGGGGTCAGGCTGCCGGTTTTGGTGTCAAAAGCCGCTTTGTCCGGGAAGAGGATGATCTTCGTGCCCATGCCCACCATGATCTTCTCACTGTCGCTCACGGCGTTTTTCAGCACGATCTCTTCCTCTGCGGCCGTCGTGGCAAGCGTTTCCTCGTGGTCGGCCTTGTACCGCAGCGTCGTCCCCTCGCACAGGAGCATTCCGTTCAGATGGTACATCCCGTTGCAGTGTTCCACTGCTTCCATCTTCCGCCGGGGCGTCCGGGTCTGTAACGCCGGATAGCCTCGGCTGGAAAAATTCTGCATCCGGGTAAATTCCGCCTCCGCACAGGCATAGCTCTCATTCAACCCGCCGAAGGCCGTCAGGCTGCTCCGCCCGGTCGAAAGGCTGTATACGCTCGGCAGCGCCATTTCAATACCTCCATTTCGTGTCCATTTTCGGCAGGTAATGCTGGCGGCACCAGATGGCAAATTTCTCTTGGCAGTTGTTCGCCACCTGCATCTCGTTGGCATACCGGTCGGTCTCGCCGAGGGCAAGGTCCATCTGGGCGCTCAGGTAGTGCGGGTAGTAGTCATCGTAAGGCTGGGGCAGCATCAGCTCGGCATCCTGCCGCAGCATCTCCTCTTCCCGGTCGTACAGCACATCCGCGCCCACTGCGTCGAAGGCGTCGGTGTCGCTTTTCTCCACCACGCTTTTCCGCAGCCCCGCATCCGCTTGCCGCAGCCATAAGATCTTCAGCTCGCGGTCGAACCCGTTGTTGGCCCGCAGCTTGTCCGCCAGCTCAATTGCTTTTCCTACAGTCATTGGGCAGCTCCTCTCTGTCGCGGAGCACTCCCGCTCCCGACACCATAAACTTTTTCGTCCAGTACAGCCCCACCGTCCTGCCAAGGGCTCCCCTACTAGGGGAGCTGGCAGCGCGGAGCGCTGACTGAGAGGTTATCAAAAATCCCCGGCACAGCGGTGCCGCCGGGCCGGGGTTCGATTTTGTGCGCGCTGAGTGGGCAAGGTCACTCCCCGCGTGCGATGATGGCTTCCATCCGCGCCGCGCTCTGGGCGTCCTGCTCCTCGCTGTGCTGGATCACTTCCGCCACCTCCGGCGGCACCTGTACGGTCACACCGCGCTTGATCTGGTAGTTCACGCCGTTCACGCTCACGAACAGGTCGCCCTTGTAGCGCCCGTTGTCGCTGAACAGCCGGATGCTCACCATGCCATCCTCGTTCTCTTTCTTCACTGCCATTTTCCCGGCTCCTTTCGTATCCCATATAAATCTGCAAAACCGAAAAATTCCCGCCGTTTAGTTCGCCGATGCACTGGCCGAATAGGTCGAAACGCTCTCAATGCGGATCATGTACTGCTCCACCAGACGCTCTGCCGTCTGGGTGGCCTTCCAGCCCACGGATGCACGCTGGTTCAGCGGGTCGTCGCCGTAGCCCAGCTGCTTTACGATGTGTTCGAGGCCGCCGCCCTCGATCTCGGTGGTGCCGTAAGCGTGGGCGCCGAGGATCAGGGTAGCGAACACGGCCAGACCCGCCGGGCAGGTGGCGTCCTTCCAGATCTTCGCCTCGCTGGTCTCCACGAACCGCACGCCGTGCAGCTTGCCGATCTCGCCGTTGTAGATCTCATCCGGCTGGGCGTACTTGTGCACGTCGATCCAAGCCGGGTCGCTGCGCAGGTCGTAGGAGATGTAAGGATGGATGATGGCGATGTAGCTGCCATCAATGGGGTCGGCGTTCATGGCCTTGAGCTGGGTCGCCGCCTTCATGATGAGTTCGCTGGTCAGCTTGGCCGTCTTGTCCAGATTGGCGCGGCTCTTCACCTCGGTCTGTACGCCGTCGGCCACCTTGGGTGCGTAGATGACATTGGTGCCGCCCACAAGGATGTCCCGCACCACGCTGTCGATGGTGCGGCCCGCCTGAGAGGCAAGGATCTTGGTGGCCTGAACGATGTTGTTGTCGATGGCGGTCAGCTGCAGCGTGTCGGTGATGGGGGTCCAGCCGCCGTACTGCTTCACCTCTGCCGTCACGGTGGAGACGTTCAGGTTCTGGCCGTCAGGGGTCACGCCCTCGGTCAGAGGCGTGGTCGCCTTGGGCAGACTGTCGTACTTGCGGAACTCGATGGTCTTGCCGCCGTTGGCCGGGATGGGGTACTTGTCGCCGAACTGGTCGTGCACCAGTGCCGGTTCCGCCTGATCCAGCAGCCGCTTCTCGTAGTAGGTCTTCATCTCGGCGCTCATGCCGGATGCGGTCGTGGTGTTCTGCAACTGTGCGCTGGCCTGTGCGAACATCTGCAGATCCAGCTTCATGGTCTTGTCCTTCATGTTTTTCCTCCTGTTAAAATGTAATGATCTCCCCGCGCAGCACTCGTTTTTCCAGCGCCTCGCGGTCCTTACGGCTCATGTGTTCCACGTCGAGGTGGGTCTGCACCGCGCCGCCGGGGCGGGTGCCGTTCTCAGCCGGGCGGCTGCCCCGCTGCTGCACCCGGTTCAGCACTCCCTGTTCGGTCTGCTGGGCCGTTGCGGCAGTCTGCCGGGCCATCAGGCGGTCAAAGTATGCTGCCCGGTAGGCTGCTTCCATCGAGCAGCCCGCCCGCATCATCTTCTCCACTTCCGGGTTCGCCAGCACCTCTTCCCGGTCAAACTCCGGGTATTTCGCCTTCAGCGCTTCGGCTTCGGCGTCCCACCGGGCTTGGATCTGTGCGATCCGGGCCCGCTCCTGCGCGGCCTTCTGCATTTGTGCCGCCGCTTCCTGCTGGGCAGTCAGGCGGCGGTTCTGGGTCTCCAGCTTGTCCATCTCCCGCGCGGTCTTCACAGAGATGCCCTTTTCCATGGCGATTTTTTCGAAATACGCATCGTCCTTCACCACGCCGTTGCGGATGGCGTCCGTCAGGGCCGTAAGGTCGGTGGCGTCGGTGCCGTACTTCTCGGCGATGGCTTCCAGCAGCCCCCGCATCTCCGGGCTGGCTTCGAGGTTCTGCGCCGCGATCTGCACCGCGTTCTGCATCATCTCGTCGGCAAGGTCCTTGTACTCGCCGCTCATCATCTGCCCGAACGCCTTCCGCCGCTCCGCCGGGCTGGGCTTCTTGGCCTCCTCGCCCGCTTCGCCTTCGCCGTTCTCGCTGCCGCTGCCCTCCGCCTCTGAGTCAGTACTGCCTTGTTCGTCCAGAGCAGCGTTTTCCGTCCTGCCAAGGGTCGTCCTCCCTCTGCCGCTATTCGCGGCATCTCCCTCCGGCCGGAGGGAGTCTTTCCTACTGGGGGAGCTGTCTGCGCCAGCAGACTGAGAAGTTTCGCCCGCCGTAGCGCTGCCATCCCCACCCTCGGCAAACAACTGCAAATCCATCACGTTCACCGACTTGGTGCAGAGCTTCTTGAACTGCACATTTTCCGGGTAATTTTCCGCCAGACGGATCAACCCTTCCACGACAAGATCGAACTTGTCCCGGTTCAGTACGCTCATCGGTGCCTGAACCGTCAGTCGGTTTCCGTTCTTACCGTCGGAAAGCTCAAATGTGTTGCCTGTGTTGTCCGCATCCACGCTACACGCCAGCGTCTGCATCAGTACCGACACCGCTGCACAAACGATGTCCTTGCCCTTCTCGGCGTACCCTGCGTGCCCTTCTGCCCGCAGGATCATCTCGTCGCCGACCTCGTTGTAAGTTACCTGAATCATGTATTGCCTCCTGTAAAAATTCCTCTAAGCAGAGCTCCCACTTCGGGGGAGCTCCGCGACACGCCGCCGATAGGCGGATGGAGCGGTGAGAGGGCTACTTATTCGGGTTATTCACGTTCATGGCCCGCTTCGCCGCCTGTGTGGCAAGGCTGTTGCCGCCGCTGCCCACCTGTGCCCCAAGGCCGTTGGTGGCGCTCAGCCCCTCGCTGGTCCCGCCGCTGCCTCCGCCGGATGCCCCGGCAGCCTGTGCGGCCGCTCCTGCCGCTGCGCTCATGTTGGAGCCGGTCATCTGATCCAGCAGCCCGGCCATCTTCTGCACCTGCTCCATGGCCTGTTGCAGCTGCTGGTAGAGGGTGCCGTTCTGCTGCACCCGCTCCCGCACCTTCTCGATGCCCTCAAAGTCCATCATGTCCAGCGCCGCCAGTGCGGCGTCCGCGTTGGCCGGGGCGAAGAACCCCAGCTGGTAGCATTCCTTTGCCGTCTCGTTCTGGGAGAGGCGGTTGAAGGTGCTCTTCTTCGCCGCGCTTACCGTGATGTCGAACACCGGCTCGTGGGCCCCCAGCTCCACACCGCCCACCATGCCAACCGGCTGGGGCCGCAGCGCTTGGCCGGAAAAGGGCACGAACTCCGTCTGGCCCGTGGGCCCCGTGATGCGGTACATCCGCTCTTCGTCGTAGAACTGCCGCATCAGCTCGATGATGAGGTAGCATTCTTTCGCGAAGGCCCGGTAGGCGCTCTTCAGCATATCGCGGGAGAGCTTCGAACCCGCCTCCTGTAAAGCCGCAATGGCCGAAGCCGCCGTCAGGCCGCTGGTGGTGCCGCCCTGCGAGACGTCCCGGTTGCCGCTGATCTCCTTCAGCTCGGCCACCCGCGCGTCCCGGTAGCTGATGCAGTTTCCCTGTAAGCCCGCCGTCTGCAAGGGGCTCAGGATGCCGTCCCGGATGCCCCCGGCCACGTGCACGATGTCCTTGGACCAGTCCGCCAGTTCCTCTTCGTTCACCCCCGCCGCGTCGCTCAGCAAAAAGCGGGGCTTCGCCGCCAGCTTGATGTTCTCGTCCATGGCGTGATTCATCTCGTCGATGGCGGTCTGGGTGTCCTTCATCACGTCGATGTACCCAAAGCCCGCCGGGCTGTCTTCTTCCATGAACAACGGGTCAAACACAAAGGGGTACTGGCCGTGATCGTAGAACCCCCGGTCGGCATAATGCGGGTCGTTCTCGCTGGCGTAGAGGACGACCCCGTTGCAGAACTTGCAGTAATGCAGCAGCGGTTGCCCCTCCGGGCGGGCCTTTTTGTAGTACCAATCCACCACCACGCTCTTGTCGGCGGTGGAGATGTTTTCGTCGTGGATGTACTTGGCCACTTCCAGCGTGCTCCCGGTGTGGCCGTCCATCTGGGGCCACTTGGCCTTCAACTGGTCGTTGTCTTCCAGACTCAGGCTGAACAGGTTCGGCGATTCCTGAATGTCCATCACCCCCGGCTCCCAGTACAACATCAGGATGTCCATGCTCTTGATGGCGATGTCTCCGATGCCGCTGCGCTTCGTCGGGTCCCAGAAGATGCCCTTCACACCGGTGCCCTGCTTCAACTTGCGCCACCATGTGTCGCTGTAGGCCTGTTCGTAGTCCGCCTGTTCCAGCACCACCGGCAGCACCTTCGAGAGGACCTTCGCCGTCTTCTCATCGTCCGCCGCTCTGGGCAGCACGTTGGGTTCCGGGTAGTTGTCCATGGCGTCGGCGTGCTTGTTGGCAATGGAGTTGAACAGCCACCCGCTCGCCGGAGTTGGCTTGTCCTCCATCATCTTGTTCTTGTAATTCTTCCAGTGCCGCATCCGAAACCACAGCTCGTTGTCCACGATCCGGCTGTCCAGCGCGGCCTTGCCGCTCTTGTACTGCTGCAAAAGCTGCGCCGCCTTTGCCACCTCTTCGGTGCCGATGACGTCTTCGGCAGCCAGAATCACTTCGTCTTCCATTGGTTCTCCCTTCTCCCAAATGCTCCCCATCGGGGAGCTGTCTGCAACGCAGACTGAGGGGCTTCCTCTAAGCAGAGCTCCCACTTTTGGGGAGCTCCGCGACGCGCCGCCTTTGGCGGACGGAGCGGTGAGAGGGCAAGCCCGCTGCCGGGGCTCAAACTCTGTAAAATTTTGCACGCCGGGAATCCATCTCCAGCGGATCGTCCCGCAGCAGCGGAGCTTCCATATGCTGCCGGGGGCTGATGGGGTTCTCCATCAGCACATACCGGCACTCGTCGTAGATGTGGTCTTCCTGCGTCGTGTCGATGTCCTCCACCCGGCTCTCGTCGTAGACCAGATTCGGGATGGTGCGGATGAAGTGCTTGCAGGTGTCGAAGACCTGAAACATCGGCTTGCCTTCTTCGTCGAAGGCCAGCCGGTAGTGGAATTGCATCTTGCCCGCCAGCCTCGTGTGGTCGCCGGGCATCCAGTGCAAAAAGTTCGGGCTTTTCTCCTGCATGGCCGCAATGCTTTCGCCCCGGCTCTCGTCGAAGATGGCCGGGTCTGCCACGCCGGTAATGACCCGCCCCCGCAGCATCGGGTCGTTTTCCTCCGCCTCCCGGATCATCCGGGCCTGTTCCACCGGGTTCACCTTCGTTCCCTCGTTGGGGGTCCCGGTGCAGCCGTACAGTTCCTTGATCCGGTAGAGCCGCCCTTCCTCGTCCGCCGCGTACCACCCCACCGAGAACGGCTTCGCATAGCCGAAGTCGTACCCGCGCCAGATGCGCCAGTGGGCCGGGATGCGGAACGGTTCGATAACATGGGTCCAGCGCTGGTCGAAGTAATGGCCGGGGTCGTTCCGCCACTCGGTGAACACCTGCCCCGTGAAACTGTTCCAGTCGCCGTACAGCAGCGCTTTCTTTTCTGCCTCCGGCAGCGCGGCCAGATTGCCGAGGTAGCCGGGGTTGTTGGCCAGCAGCGCCTTGTTGTCGAATACCGTGGAGGGGATGAAGATGCGGGTGCGCCGCTGCTCGATCTCTCCGCCCTCCGGCGTCTTGACCTTCACGTACTGCACCATCCGGGTGCCGGGCGGGGCCGGGGTGATGAACCTCGCCTTCACCCAGCCGTGGCCCACGCCGCCGGGGTTGGCCGTGGCGCGGGTGTAGACCCGCGTGCCGGGGCCGTTGGGGCGGTTGCGGCTCATGAGGTAGCTGTACTCCGCCCATGTGAAATGGGTCAGCTCGTCGAATCCGATGAAATCATACTGCTGGCCTTGGTAGTTGTACTTGTCCTTTTCGTGGTTCAGGCTGCCGAAGTATATCTTCGCCCCGCTGGGGAAGGTCCAGCAGTGGTTTGAGCCGTTGTACCGCGCTTTGGGGAAGACGGGCTTGTAATACTGCATGGTCTTGTCAATCAGCTCCCGCAGCTGGGGGAAGGTCTTGCGCAGGATCAGCCCGCGGTAGTGAGGAATGTCCACCTGCCGCAGCGCCTCGATCACCAGTGCGTCGCTCTTCCCGCCGCCCGCAGCCCCACCGTACAGCGCTTCGTCCTCGGTGCGGGCCATAAATGCCAGCTGCCTCGGCTGCGGCTTCCAGATCACTTTCCTGCCTTCCGTCTCACTCACCTGCTTCCCAATGCGCTCTCCATCGGGGGCCCTATTCCACCTCGACCTCCGCCTCGTCCCCGGTGCCTTCGGCTCCGATGCAGATCATCGGCGGGGCTGCTTCGGTCTCGTCGGCTGCTTTCGCCGCCGGGGTCAGCGCCGCCGCCTTTTCGGCCACGTCCATCAGCACCCGCGCCATGTTGGCCGCGTTCTTGTCGTCCATGGTCAGGCCGTCGTAGTGCTCCCGCAGCGCTTCAAGCTGCCGCCGGTCGTCGTCCAAGAGCTTCCGGTCGTAGCTGCCGGGGCTGTTGTAGACCACAAGCCCCACTTCGGCGGCGTCGGCCAACGCTTCCTGTTCGGTCTTGAGCAAGGCTCCCACCTCGGCGTCGGCTGCCCGCACGCCTTCTTCCAGCCGCCGGTCCAGCTTTGCCCGAATCTCTGCCGCCCGCTGGCTCTCCGCCACCCGGCCTTGCAGATAGGCCACCTGTTCCTTCGCCCCGATGGACGCCCGCACCGCGATCTCCCGCGCCGCCGCCTGTCTCGCCTCGGCGAAAGCGTCGCCCTTGGCTGCTTCTTCGGCCAGCCATGAGCGGATGGTGGATTCCGGCACCTTGTACCGCCGCGCCACCGCGCAGATGTTGTTCGACGCCACCATCGCCATCACCACTTCGGCCCGCAGCTTCGGCGGGTACTTTCGCCCCCGCTGGCTGCCCTGCACCGTGTTCTTGCAATACGCCCGCTTTTTCGTCATATACCCACCTTCCCTCTGTCGCGGAGCCCAACCGTTCCCGATCGGTCGAACCCCATTCACCCAGCAGAGCTAAAACCGACCTGCCAAGGGCTCCCCTACTAGGGGAGCTGGCGGCGCTTTGCGCCGACTGAGAGGTTTTTCTTCTGTCTATCAGCCTACCACAACACGCCGCAGAAAAATACTTGAAACATTTTGCCTACAGCAGCCCCCGCCTCGCCGCTTCCACGGCCACCGTCGAAAGCACTTCCAGCTCCTTGCGGTAGTAGGTGCTGCGGCTCACATACAGCGCGGGCACCACCTCGTCCTCCGTCTTGCCTTCCAGATACCGCAGCCGCAGCAGCTGGGCGCACAAGGGTTCCACCGCCTCGTAGTGCCGCAGCACCCCTTCGATCACCTCGGCCCACGCAGCACGAACAGGCCCCTCGGCATACTGCCGCAGAGCCTTCCGCGTCGCCTTTTTCTGTTCTTTCGTCACGGCACCGCCCCCCTTTAGGCGCGTGTTTCAACGCAAAATACCAGTACCGGTTCTGTCAGGTGCGAGGTTTCGCAGATGCAGATGCAGCGTGCACCCGCCGCAGGATCACGTAACATTGCGGTTCGTTCCGCTCCCAGCCGTCCGGCCGTTCGCGGCCCGGCGATTCGTGCAGCTCTCCCGGCTCCAACACCACGCACTTCTGCAATTCCCAGCCGGGGAACCGCTGGCCCCACCAATAGGCATCGTTCGCCATCTCTCCGCACGCGGTCCGCAGCTGCTTCCGGCTCCACCGGGTATCGTTGGGGGGCTGTTCCGCCGGGCGGCGCAGGGTGCTGGTCTCCACCCAGATCCGTTCTTTGTGCCCGTACAGGTAGCCCAGCGTTCCGTTCCCGCCGTCCTTGCCCAACAGCTTGCCCATGTCCATTCTGTCAACGTTCATGGTGCCCAGCGGCTCAAACTCGTTGGTTCCGGGAATTCGCCGCCGCCACAGGTCTTCCAGCATCTCCCGCCATTCCCGGCGCTCGGCGTCTCCCATGCCCCAGCACTCAGCAAAGCCGTGCATGTGCAGCCGTCCGGCCTCGCCCTTCCGTACAGCCACCAGCATCAGGCGGATGTGCTTCTTCTCCATGCCGAACCTCTTGCACGTCGCCGCGATCACCCGCCGCCGGTAGTTCCTCACGTCCCGCAGACACTCTTCCATGTCCTCCGGCAGGTAGGGGTCATCGTATGTGCCGGTCAGGAAGAATCCCCGCTTGTCGAAATTCGCCAGCGCCACCCGCTGCCGGTTGCGCAGGGAAGCCATTTTGTTCTTGGCTTTCTGCCCCTCGGTGGACTCCTTGCTCTTCTTCCGCCGGGTGCTGTGCTCGGTGGGCGTGATGGAGTAGACGCCCACGGCCATGTACTCATCCCCGCAGAGTATCTTTTTCTCGCGGATGTAGTTGCATCTCATCCCGCTGCCCTCCTGCTGGCCCTTCACTTCCGGTGTTCTTTCTCTTCTGACGGTCCCCACCGTCACAGAAATAACGGGTATACAAGCTCCCCAAAGGGGCCTTGCACCCCTTCTTTTTTATAAGGTGTCAGTTTATGAAAAGTAACGGATACGGTGGACCCTTTCCTGTCCATCGTATCCGTTGCCCTTCATTGAAACACAGCTCACCCCTTTGGGGGAGCTCCGCGACACGCCGACGTCAGTCGGATGGAGCGGTGAGAGGGCAAGCCCGTTAAGGTTCCCCCGGTTTGCCCTTTGCCGCCCAGCCGCCATAGCTCAGCTCCGGCTTTCCCTGCTTCCGGGCCTTGCGGTTGTAGAGGCACAGGTCGTGCACGTCGAGCTGTAACGGCGTCGGATTTGGGATCTTGCACGGCTTGCATAGTTCCGGCTTTTCTTCCGGTCTCCTGTTCGGACCCCGCCGCTTATACGGTTTCACCGGGCACGGTCGCACCTCCCACCACCGAATCATTTTGCCGACGCCAAATTTCTCGCTCTTGCCGCCCCGCCGGTAAACATCGCGCACCGTGCTCTCCCCGCCGAAAACGCCCTGCTCTGCCAGTTCTTTCGCAGTGCCCTCACCCAACAGCTTTTCAGCCATGTCCCAGACCCTGTAAATGTACACCCGCCGCTGCGGCGTATCTTCCTTGAAGCAGAGCTCACCCCTTTGGGGGAGCTCCGCGACGCGCCGCCCTTGGCGGACGGAGCGGTGAGAGGGCAAGCCCGCTTCCCGCGCGCTGAGAGGGCCGACCTCCACCCTCTCCATCCTCCAGCGCCGGGGCTTGTCGGTCTTCCGGTTGCTCAGGTAGCAGGTGGAAACGCTCCCGGCGTCCTTGAAAATGCCCTTCCCGGCCAGCTGCGCCGCCGTCCCCTTTGCCACATACTCCCCTGTCTTCGCGTCGTAGACGGTGTAAATGTACTTGCTCACGCCCATCTCAACCCCTCCTCCGGTAGGCCCCGGTGTCCGTCTGTGCCTTCGCCGCCTCGATCTTCCGGCGCACCTCGTCGCCGGAAAGCGGCAGCAGCGCCGCGCCCTGCTTTCCGGCCCGCCGTCCGGCGGCCATCATCACGGCCCGCTTGATGAACTCTTCCTCCTGCGCCTGATAGCTCCGGCTCAGCGTCTGCACGGTCTTCTCGTCGTCGATGTTCTCCACCACGATCTCCTCGGTCTGCAACGCCTCGCACGCGCAGCGCCGCAGCTTTTCCATGGCCACCTCGATGCCGTCGGCCTTGGCCCACTCGTTGAGCTGCTCATAGTTGTGCCGCATTTCCCGGTACAGCCGATTCAGCCGCTCCGCCCCGAAGCTCAGCTCCTGAACACAGGCCAGCGCCATCAACTGCCACGCCATCGTGGCTGCCCGGTCGCCCACCATTTTCAGCTGCTGCTCCCGCCGGGTGCGCGGGGTGCGCAGCGCCGGGGCCCGGAACTCCACCGGCACGCCCTCCGGCAGCGCCTCCGCCCGAAGCTGCCGGGCCTTTTCGGTCTGGGGCATCCCGTTGCGATCCGGCACCATCACCACGGCCAGACTCTCGCTGCCCAGCTGCTCCTGCCGCCGGGTGATCCGATCCAGCCGCACCCGGCCCAGCCCCCACAGCTCATGTAGGGCGATCTGCCCGCACCAGCTCGTCAGCTGCACCACACTGTCCTGCGTCAGGTCGATCTCCGCCGCAAGGCTCATCTTCTTTTTCATCCGACATTCTCCGTTCTACAAATTTTTCACAGCTCCGGTTCCGTCCGGCACAGACCAGACATTCCGGCTGCATGATCTCAAACGCATGGACACACTGGGTCCCATCCATTCCGTGTCACCCTTGCAATTCCTTAACGCGCTTGTAAAAATAGGCGTTCAATTTAAGCCATTCTTCCATCGGTACGTTTTCCCGATCCAGCGCTGCCGCGCTCAGCACCTTGTAAGCACGGCTGTTCTTGATGTCCCGCTCGTGCCAGTCCATCGCTTTCAGCTCTTCATCGAGCTTTGCTTTGTATTGTTCCAGCGTCATTTTCCAAGTTCCTCCACGTGGTAGGCCCGGAATTCGTCAAACTCCGGGTAGTACTGCCGGGCCGCGTGCAGGGCCTTTTCCTTGGCTTCCTTCGCACTGCCCGTCTGCACCACATACGTGATGCACTCCACCATCTTCGCGCTCCGGCACTCAATGTGTACCCGGTACTTCATTCTTCGGCCTCTTTCATAAGTTTGTTTCCCCACTGTTCGGCCATTGCTTTTGCAATGCCGGGAAATGTTTTGGCTCTGTTCTTCGCCCGATCAGTCGTAAACATTCCCTTATTTTTTGTATCGTGTTTATGACTATACGAGCCGGACGGACACCATGTAGCAACAGGCTCTACAATGTCGGTTGGAATCAGCGGCGGCAGGCCCTTGAGCCAAAGACAGGTTTTCTTTGTGTATGGGTGGCCAAACTGATACGGCTGAATGCTCTGCGTGTACTTCGGCAAGCAGAACACCCTGCTTGGCACTGGGTTCTCTATGCAAATCCGTTGAACATCTGCCCACCAGAAACGCATGAACAGGTCTCGGCCTTGAATGCCAAGCATCACACGGTCTGCCTGAAGCTCATGCCCTTTCCAAAGATGCCTTGCCCCGGCGTTGCTTAGATAAGTGCAAGGCGGGTGTGCAATGAGCAAGTCCCACTTTCCTACATCATGCTCTACGCCGTCCATTGTCACGATTCGCCCCCCTTCAAGAGCCTTCAAAGCATCTCCCAGAATATGCCACTCCGGGTGTCCGCCGGATGGCTCCTGAATATCGCAGGAATATGCTTCGTGGCCTCTCGCACGAAAGGCCTTGCAAACTTCCTGCGATTCCTCACAGGCGATAAGTGCCTTCATTTCACGCTCCCCTCCGGTTCTGGCGGCCCGCTGTCACGGTGCCGGTGGGTGCTTTGTGTACCTTCCGGCCCTCGTCCGGCTGCTGCTCGGCCACAAGGCCCAGCGCGGCCAGCACCAGCGCCACGCCGCCCAGTACCAGCGCTGCGGCCAGCCAGCCGAACATCGCCCCGCCCTCGCTGTGCTCAATGCCGGACGCGCACACCAGCACGCCCACCCCCAGCAGGATGGAGCCCATGTAGTAGGTATTCGCCTTCAACTTCTTTTTCATTTGCAATTTCCCCTGTTCTGTGGTAAATTTGTGGTGATAGGCGGTTCGCAAAATCAACCTGTCACCCTAAGGCTCGTCGGTGTTCCAGCACCGGCGGGCCTTTCTTGTTGGAACTCTTTTTGCCACGCCAGCGCGGCATTCTTGTCGATGCGCCACAGCCGCGGCCCTTCCTTGTGGGCGGGCAGCTGGCCCGTCCGGCACATCCGCTGCACTGTCTTCGGGTCAACACCCATCAGTGCGCTGTATTCCTTCGGCGTCAGAAACGCGGGTAACTGCCGCGCATCCCAGATCTTCGCCCTCTTCATTCCGACCTACTCCTTTCCGACATTTTCACATCGCCGGTTCTTCTTTTTCGTCAGTATAGCAACTGTGAGCCCAAAGAACAACAACGATAAATCGTGCAAAAGCGCCTTGTGTATCCTTGCGTTCCTTCCGGTTCCCTTAACGAGCCATCTGTTCACACAAAGTTTACGAATCCACCCGCGCAATTGCTTTTTCGGTTTCCACCGGGTCAGCAAACAGGTATTCCAAATCCTGATTTCCCAGCACAAATTGAAGCGCCCGCATCTCTTCCAATGTGAACTCCGTAAGCCCCTTCATCTTGTTGCTCAGTGTGGTCGGGTTCATGTGGATCTGCGCTGCCACCCGGCCAAGTCTGCGCTTCTGTGCCTTGAATTCCGCCCATAAATTCGGGAATCGATCAGTTTTCACCATCTCTTCTTTCTCCTTTCATGTGCTCTTCTTCGGGCTGGCCGGACTAGAACGGAAGAGATACTCCATCCGAAGTCCCGGAAACAAGGTATTCCGAACCTTCTCTGCTTCCGGATACGTAAAATCCGTCTCCCCATTGATTTTGTTACGGGCTGTCTTTTCTGAGCATCCGATTGTCCCCATGATATCCTTTACGGTCAGACCATTCCTCTGCATTTCGGCTTTCAGATTGTCCATGTTGAATCCTCCATTTCTCTATTGTGTTTCTTTCACGATTTTACCTTTTACGGTAATTTACATAACGATTGTACATCCTAATACGGTAAAAGTCAACCCTTTTGCTCTAGTTTTTTATATCATTCGGTAATTTATTGTTGACAAGCGTTTTCTGTTTCCTTATAATAGAGTCGAAGGCAGAAAGGAGAATTTTACAATGTGGCTCGACAACCTAAATCAATTGAAAAAAAACAGTGGCATGACAATTGAGCAGATTTCGATTGCCTCCTCTGTTCCCAAAGGGACTCTAAACAAACTCTTTTCCGGACAGACCAAAGACCCCCAGCTGTCTACCGTTTCAGCTGTCGTTCATTGCATGGGTTACACTCTTGACGATCTATCGGATACTACCGCAAACGGTAAAACCTCTTTATCCCCGCTTCAAATCAGGCTTTTGGACACGTTTGACCAGCTCAACGATGAGGGCCAGACCAAGGCCGTGGAGTACGTGGAAGACCTCGTCCTTACTGGACGTTATAAAAAAGATGCTGCGCTTGGCGTGGCTGCAAAGGACGCATAAAAAATAACCGCCTCGGCTTCCCGAAGCGGTTTAATCATATAAGGAGAACGTCATGTTTTCAGATTACGATCCAATGTCCAGTCATAATCATCTTTCCAACGATGATTTTGAGCAATATCATGCCGAGTTGCAAAAGCTACAAGACATCAGTGACGCCTTTGAGCAAACACACGACGAAGGAAAATTTTGGTCTTTATACCTCCGTGCAAATTGTCTCGCAAATGAGCTAGCCGATTGTCGCTCCGATTTAACTGCGTGTCAGTCTAAGTTAGAAGTCGAGAAAAAGGATAATGCGCAAATGGACATAGGGCGTCTCCACATCGCTCTTGTCTTCTCAAGTTTATCCGTTGCGTTCTTTATTGCCTGTTGCCCTTTTTCCAACCCACTCTTTATTGTTGTCGGCATTCTTGCTTCTGCCTTTATTCCCCTTGTCCTCTTGTGGTTCTCATATGGGATTGTTCAATTACTATATGAGCGCCATACGGATCTTTACCTCATGTTCGAGAAGAAAGACAAACAGATTTTTGCCGCAGCACTCGCTTCTCCCGTTATTCTTTCCGCAATCTATCGCATAATTGGATTTTTGGCAAACAAATAACCCCGTTGGTATCCGTCAATACCAACATTGTATTAGGAGGAATCTATAATGCGAATGAAAAAGAAACTTGTTTCCCTCGCGCTGGCTGGGGCCATAATGATTTCGGCCTCTGTTCCAGCGCTGGCGACCTCGGCGTTTAACATGGGTGTGTTTGATGGGCGGCAGGATGTGTCGATTTCTTCGGACGATATGTCTGGTGAAACAGGCATTTGCCTTTCGGGTGACGAATACGATTCTGTTATCACATTTGATGACGGATCGCTTTTGACTGTAGGTCCTAATATATTCCTTACAGATTCATATGATACCTATCAGCTTTATTTCAATTGTTTTGAATCCAGCCTAGCTGGTATGGATAGTATTATAATCAAAATCGGTGATAACCGATACAACTTTTCAAACTGCTTTACTTCTTATTCCGCTGTAGATGATAATACCATCATGGAAACCATTGGCATCATGATGAAGCGCGAAACTGTCGGTTTTATGAATGATCTTGAAGAGCATAGAGACGAAGAAATTCGGGTTCGCATCAACGGAACAGAAACTATTGATTTTTCGCTAACGGATGAAATGAAAAATGAAATTCTTACTCTGTATGATCTTTATGCACGGGCTGGCGGTACGAGAGACAAGAATCTCCGCAACATCACAGATATTGACCAGACTGTTGTAAGCAAAAACGGAACCATCGTTGATGGTCACGTCAAAGAAGAGCTGATTGACGCTTTTTTCCGTGCGCTCTGATGATAACAAATAACCCCGTTGGTGGGCTTCACAACACCAACGGGGTTCCCCATAAGAAAACATCTTCCTCTGTTGCATCGAGGAGGCTCAACCGGGGGCATCACAACCCGGCTGCTTTTTCAGTATAGCACACTTTCCCACATCTGACCCAAAAGAACAGAAAATCCCGGCAGATGTCGGAAGTCTGCCGGGAAGTTCTGCGTAGTCGATACCAATGAGAAATCAGAATGTCGGAAACTAAAAAGGAGAATTCATATCATGGGTGCGTATCTGACAAGGTCATTATACCACATCAGCTCGCGCCTGACCCAAAGGAGCTGAAATTTTTATGGCAAGGAACAAGAAGAACACGGATGGCCGTTACCGCTACCGGGTGTACATCGGAAAAGACGAGGCCGGCAACAAGAAATTCAAGTCCTTCTACGGCGCAACGGAGCGGGAAGCCAAAGCGGCCGCCGCAGAATATCGTGCTGCCATCAGCAAGGGCCTCGATCCGGATCAGAGCAACGCGACGCTGGGCAAGTTGTACGACAACCTGATCGCGGTCAAAAAGGCCAAGGGCATCGGCAAGAAAAGCCTTGCCCGCTACGCGAACAACCGCGACGCATGGGGTGCCCTGAAGGATATGCCCGCCGGGGAGCTGAAAGCCGCCGACTTCCAGCGGGTGCTGAACGATCTGGCCGACTGGCACGACGGCAAGCCTCCCCTGTCCCACTTCACGCTGACCAATCTGCGTTCCAGTGCCAAGGCGGCGTATGACCTCGCAATCCCGGAGATCGTGCTCTATAATCCCATCATCAAAGTCACCTGCCCCGCCGGAGCCCCTGCGGAGCCCCGTGAGCCAATTTCGGAAGAACAGCAGCAGTGGATCAGGGAAACGCCGCACAAGGCCCAGCGGGCCGCGATGCTGTTGCTGTACTCCGGCCTTCGCCGCGGCGAAGCCACCGCCCTTACATGGGCCGACGTCGATCTGGATGCGGCCACGATCACCGTCACCAAAGGCTATAACTTCACCGGCAAGAGCACAAAGAAGCCGAAGACCGAAGCTGGTTCCCGTGTAGTCAGTATCCCGAAGATTCTGGTGGACTACCTCAGAACGCAGCGGGACGACTGCCTGTATGTGCTGCACAACGACAACGGCCAGCGGATGACGGAACAGGGCTGGAAGCGTCTGTGGGAAAGCTATATGCGGGATCTCAATGTCAAATACGGTTACGGTGGCAAGCAGAACAAGAACCGCCCCGGTGGTCTGGCCATGGCCATTGATACCTTTACGCCCCACCAGCTCCGCCACACCTTCTGCACCCTGATGTACTTCGCCGGTGTGGACGTCCTCACCGCCCGCGATCAGATGGGCCACAAGGACATCACCGTGACCCTTGGCATCTACACCTCCCTCGACAAAAAATTTAAAAAGAAGAAGATCAACCGTCTGGATGCGTATCTCAAAAAATCCACCGCCATCAAACTAAGCAGCGCCGGTTCCCCGGTGGCGCAAATCGGCTGATTTTTTCCGAGGTGGCGCAGAGGTGGCTCATTCAGTTTCTGAAATTGACGATAATTCATCTATAATGGCGAATATTTTTCACACTCGTAATGAGCAGGTCGTCCGTTCGAATCGGATCAGTGGCTCCAAAAATCCTACGAATTATCGCTCGAAATGGCGAGGCTCGTAGGATTTTTTCTTATTTATTTTTCTGCGAAAAAATTTTTTGTAACATTTTTTGCAACATTGTCTGAGGAGTTTCTCCGCACGAATGCAGAATGAGGAGATAAAAATGTTGCGAAGCTAGAATTTGCTTAAAGGCGATCTGGCGCAGACCGGTTAAAAGGAGCCGAAGGGGACGAACCCCTTCGGCTACAATTTTACATATCAGTTTTCATTTTTATAAATCGGAACATCTTCATGTCCAGCATCAATATTATCAAGATCAGAAGAGATGAGCTTGATGATGTCCCACAGAGCATAGAATGTATAACCTACGACGGTCTACACCCGAAACTGATCTGGCACCGCACCAAGACCCTCGGCCGCGGAGATGATTGCTGCGACTTCATGCTTCCTTGTCAAAAAGTAAGCTTCATCTGGCCGCACAGGTAAAGCATTCCGGTCGCAGCGCCGCAGATGGGCAGCAGCAGAAACAGGGTTTGGGCAAACTGCCCCACGAGCCCCCATGCGCCGGTGGAGTGAAACGCCTTCCCGAAGGAACAGCGCTGGATCTTCCCGCTGACCTGCAGCGCCGACGCCCCGAACAGGCACAGGCACCCGGCGGCCAACGCTGTCGGGACACCGGAAGCGATGCAATAAGCTGCCAGCGCTTTCCAGTTCAGATCCGCAAGCAGTTGGAAGGAAAGCATCCCGGCCCCGGTCCCGTAGAGCATCAAAAAGAAAAAGATGGGCAGTGAACCGATGGCGGAGAGTCCCAGCAAAAGCAGGACGACCAGTGCGCCGGATGTAGTCAGGAATTCGGTGCGGAATAGGCCGACGACCTCGGCGGCGGTATTCGCCGCAAAGGAAGCGCGCCAACAGTCGAGGTAATACCCCAGCGTTTCCAGTTCTCCGGCGCTGCACAGAGCGGACAGCGCCCCGGCAAGAAAGGTTCCGAACAGATAGGCTCCCGCCAGCAGGATGCAGTCCCGGCTGGCATGGGGCAGAGTGCGTTTTGGAATCTTCTCCTTCGCCTCGGCCTCTTCAATGATCGGTTCCGCCGGGAGCGTTTCCGCCACAGGGGCAGAGCACTCTGGCACAAGCCCCGGTTCCACTGGTTCCGGGGCATCTGCCCCGGCAGACAGTGCGGGAAGGTTTTGCTGTTCCTGATAGACCCACATGTTTGGATTCCTCCTGCTTTTTTGATGCAAATCGTTTTAATGATGCCGCCGCTCAGTGCGCAGCATCCCGAAGATACCACCCATACAGCCAAACAGAAACACAAGGGCAAACCGCAGAAGCTGCATCTCGGTGGGCGAAAACCCGGCCCAAAGGCCAAAAATGGTCAGCAGCAGGACGAACAGGATGCCTTGTATTGCGCCACAGAGCAATCCCCTGCTGCGCTGGAAAAATGCCGCCAGCCATCCGCTGAGCAGACTGCCCGCACAGACTGCAGCGCTTGCCATGGGCCACGCGGCGGTTTGCGAGAGCCCCTGCCGCGCCATCAGATATGCCAGCCCCGCCATGCAGCCACCGGCAAACGCGCCGCCGATGCCGAACGCAAGCAGCGCCGGGCCTACGGAAAACTTCTTTTGTTCAGACATAAAAACGCGCCTCCCTGCACTACTGTATGCAGAAAGGCGCGTGAAAAAGTACCGGAAGCGGAAATTACTTTTTAGCAGGAGCGTTGTCCATGTTCAGCTTTTCCACAGAGCTGATGGCACTCTTGGTGAAGCGGATCTTCACACGGTCGGAGCCAGTCTCCAGAACGAAGGTGTCGTCCTTGATGGCAACCACACGGCCGATCACACCGCCGATCGTGGTGACCTGATCGCCGATCTCCAGAGCAGCACGCATCGCAGCGTCCTTCTTCTCCTGCTTCTTCTGGGGACGATAGATCATAAAGTAGAGCAGAACCAGCATCAGAGCCAGCGTAAAGAACAGGCTGATATAGCTTTCGGTCGTAGTCGTCAGAAATTGCATGGGGCAAAATCTCCTCTCAAAATTCAGATAAGTCTATTATAATCCCATCTTCGGCCTGTTGCAAGGCTAAAGTGTGAAAACCCTCAGATTCTTGTATCCAGCAGCTTCACATAGCGGTCGTGGAAGGCCGTGAAGGTGCCCGCGTCCAGCTCATCCCGGATGCGCTCCATGAGATGATTGTAGAACCACAGATTGTGCATAACGGCCAGACGCATCCCCAGCAGCTCTTCTGCCTTAAACAGGTGGCGGATATAGGCGCGGGAATAGTTCCGGCACGCCGGACAGCCGCAGGTGGGGTCGATGGGGCGCTCGTCCCGCTCGTACTTGGCGTTCTTGATGTTGATGATGCCGCCCCAGGTGTTCAGGTGGC
>ERZ1034871.209-NODE-209-length-35084-cov-15.307203_pt1 | contig 35084 bp, 25 predicted proteins | sample MGYA00520631_ERZ1034871 | MGnify/ENA primary metagenome ERZ1034871 (study PRJEB33766, sample SAMN09781721) | gut metagenome | biome: gut microbiome | host: Homo sapiens | place: Madagascar | study: EMG produced TPA metagenomics assembly of the PRJNA485056 data...
TAATATACATATGAAATCATATGATATTTTCGTTTTATTTAGTTATTATAACATCATAAAGTGCAACTTGTAAATTAAATTAGTTAATGTTAATATCAAATTAATAAAAAGTTTAAAAGAGGTGTAACATAATGAATGAAACAACCAGGCAATTGATTGTGCATAAGGTAAAGCATAATACGAAACGCCTTATAACATCCATTAAATGGGTAATCTTTTCTATCGTTGTCGGCATAGTCGCAGGAAGCTGCGGCACCGCATTTTATTTTGCCCTGTCGGTCGTAACCGATTTCAGAATGAAATACCCTTGGCTCATTTACTTTCTGCCAATCGGCGGACTTGCCATTGTAGGACTCTATCATCTGTGTAAAGACGATAACGACACCGGAACCAATCTTGTAATATCAGCTATCCATTCCGGCGACAAGGTGCCCTTTAGAATGGCCCCGCTTATATTTGTATCCACACTTATCACTCACCTGTTCGGTGGCTCTGCCGGCCGTGAGGGTGCTGCTCTGCAGATGGGAGGCAGCATCGGAAGCTCTATAGGCAGGGTATTTAGATTTGATGAAAAGGACAAGCATGTCATGATTATGTGTGGCATGAGTGCTGCATTCAGTGCATTGTTTGGCACTCCGATGGCAGCCGCTATTTTCTCCATGGAGATGATAAGCGTCGGTGTCATGTATTATATAGCACTCGTTCCATGTGTGATAAGCTCCCTCATCGCTCACGGTATCGCATCATACTTCAATGTTACAAATGATTTTTTTGCTATTGAAAACATACCGGACTTTACTATTTTAAACTCAGTAAAAATATCTGCGCTTGCAATACTGTGCGCACTCGTAAGCATACTCTTTTGTGTGGCTCTTCACTCAGGTGAGGCGCTGTACAAAAAATATCTGCCAAACAAATATACAAGAGTATTTATTGGTGGCTGCTTTGTCATCATAGCAACTATGCTTGTAGGAAACCAGACCTACAACGGCACCGGAATGAGTGTCATCCAAAGCAGTATAGACGGTTCCGTCAGACCTGAAGCATTTCTGCTAAAAATCATCTTCACCGCACTGACTCTTGGCGCAGGCTTTAAGGGCGGCGAGATTGTACCATCCTTTTTCATAGGCGCAACCTTTGGATGCCTGTTCGGCAATCTGACAGGCTTTGAACCATCGCTGTGTGCAGCTGTCGGCATGATTTCACTGTTCTGTGGTGTCACCAACTGTCCGATTACATCGCTGCTCATCAGCTTTGAACTGTTTGGCTACGACGGCATGCCGTACTTTCTTTTGGCAATTCCATTCAGCTATATGCTGTCAGGATACTTTGGCCTGTATCGCAGCCAGAAAATCGTATATTCAAAATACAAGACAAGCTACATAAATAAATCAACTCACTAACATTTACAAACCGCAACCAGGCATGATACCCCAGGTATTATTGCCTGGTCTTTTATTGTGTAAAGAGCTTTATCTCCTGCGGAAGCTTCATCTGCGAGAACCTCCCACAAAGCATCTGCAAGTTTAATTGTGATTTTATTTTTGCCGGCATTGTAAGCTACGAACACCTTCTCTGTATCGCTATCAATAGTATATGCTACAACGCCATCAGGCATATCATCCATGAAATGTACGGATTTCTTAATCTCATCTACTGTGTCAAGATAAAATGACTTGTGAGCCCTTCTTAGTGCTATAAGCCCCTTATAGTAGGCTTTAAGGTCTGAAAACTGCTCAGCCCTGTCATAATCTATTGCATTGACAGAGAGAGGACTGCAATAGCTGTTCTCTACAGGAGCACCATCAGCTTCACTAATCTTTGTTCTAGCAAACTCCTCTCCATGCAGGAAAAACGGAATCCCCTGCGCTGTAAAAAGGATGGCTGCTGCAAGCTTATTCATACGGATACGCATCTCTTCACTCTCATGTGAATTGGATATGATAAACCTGTCCCAGAGAGTATAGTTGTCGTGACATGACAGATAGTTAATCGACTGCATAGGTGATTTGGCCCACTCTGCACAGGTCACAGCCTTCTTTAGCTCTTCGCCTCTGTCTGTAGCTCCATTGACAAAGCCCAGCTCATCCATATAGAATACATGACCCTTTACCACATCACGTATATCATCTGAAAACATGCCGATGCCCGGTGTCCTTGGAGCATTTATTTTCATGCCACGCTCTGATTCTGGCAGAGTGCTCTCTCCACCTGTCCAGCCCTCTCCGTACATTATTATATCAGGATTTATTTTTAAGAGAGCTTTTCTGGCTTCATTCAATGTCTCGATATCAAGTACTCCCATCAGATCAAACCTGAAGCCATCAATGTGATACTCACTCGCCCAGTAGCACAGCGAATCAATGATATATTTTCTGACCATAGGCTTCTCTGAGGCTATTTCATTGCCACAGGCTGATGCATCAGAGTACTTTGCATCATCCAGCATACGGTAGAAATAATTGCCCGCAGTCTTGTAAAAGCAGCTGTCATGAACATTGAAGGTATGATTGTAAACCACATCCATGATTACACCAAGCCCCGCCTCATGAATCGAGTGTACCATCTCCTTGTACTCTCTCACTCTCACGGCTCCATTAAACGGATCTGTCGAGTAAGAGCCCTCCGGCACATTGTAATTGTACGGATCATAGCCCCAGTTATACTGCTCCTTTAAAGAATCACTCTCGTCAATGCTGGCAAAATCATACGACGGCATAAGCTGCAGATGTGTCACTCCCATATCCTTGAAATACGAAAGAGTTTTATCCTCAGTAAATGCCTTAAACTTACCCGGATACCTAGAATGAGCAGATGCACCGGCAGACACATCCGCAACAGACACCTCAGTGATAACCATGCTCATGGGATCTGCAAGCTTTGGCCTGTCCTCATCTGCAAATCCATCAGGATCAGTCTTTGACAGGTCAATAACCATAGACCTGTGCCCATTTACACCGCAGGCTCTTGCATACGGATCATGCGAGCTGAATGTGCCATCTGAGGTGTGAACCTCATATGTATAATAAACACCATCCAGATTTCCCTCTGCCGTAGCAGAAAAAATACTGCGAAGCTCTCCCTCTGTGCGCATCATCTCAAGCCTGCCTGTCTCGGCCGAATCATTTCCCTTATCATAAAAAATAACAAAAACACTGTCCGCAACAGGCGAAAACAGTGTAAATGTTGTCTTTTCCTTTGAATAAATCGCTCCTAATTTCATAGTACTATCCTTTTCGTTTATTTTCGTATACATTATAATAAAATTTACAATAACTGTAAATAGGGCAATTCAACCAATTTTCAAAGACTTTTTAGTCAATGTGCCATTTTTTCTTTTGCTGATGTGAAACAAGCTTAATATACAAAGATTGTGGCAGAAATCTGCCACAGGTTGTAGCAAGCTTCATCCTGAGAGTAGGCACTATGACCGTTTTGTGCTTCATCATCCGGTCTATGGCATAATTGGCGCAGTACTCAGCTGAAATCCCCTTCAGCGCAAATCGCACATTCGCCACATCATTGAACTCTGTATCAACCGGTCCTGGACACAGACACCCCACATACACATGGCTGTGGCTCTGTCGAAGCTCACATGCAACGGCCCTTGAAAGGCTCGCAACATATGCCTTAGAGGCATAATAGGCAGCCATGTACGGACCGGCAGGAATAAGACCCGCAGAGCTTGCCACATTCAAAATAAAGCCCCTGTCCTTTACTCTCATCTGCCTTAGCAGCTTTTTGGTCAGAAAATGAACAGCACGTACATTGACATCTATCATGCCTATTTCCTTAGCTATATCAGTCTCCTCAAACAAGCCACAGTCACCGTAGCCTGCGTTGTTGATAAATATTTCTACATCCTTTTCCTCGATATAATCCGAAATTCTCTGACACTCATCAAGCTGCATCAGATCCGCGGTAAATATATCGCACTCAAGCCCCTTGTGTGCGGCTCTAAGCTCATCAGCAAGCGCTGTAAGCCTCTCCCTTCTTCTGGCAACAAGAATCAGATCATAGCCTTCCTTCACAAGCCTTTTTGCAAACTGCTCACCTATTCCTGAGCTTGCTCCTGTAATCACTGCATACATATATCATATCCCCTATTCTTCAATCATAAGCTCCCTTGCGCTTGCATCAAGCTCTACGCTTGTGTTGTCGCTCTTATACATCTCAAGCAGCAATAGCCACAGCATGTGAATCTCATATGTAAGAACATTGGATGCAGGCACTGAGTATGGAAGCAGTGTGCTGATATCAAAGTATCTGATACCAAGCGGCGGTAAAAAAACAAGGTTGGTTGTCTGTCTTTTATCACCGGCAGTATGAATCATCTCATATGTAATCATCACAAAATTACTGCCCTTATAGGTACACTCATATGACACGTAGCACTCATCAACAGTCCAGGTGATGCCATCCTCTGTAACTGTCGGCTTTACGGCCTCATCATTGTACTCTGTAGTCTGACAGGAAAGCTTCCACTTAATCTGCCCCTTCTTTGTTTCCTTTACCATATCGGTAAGCTCTTTAAGTAATTCATCTTCTTTTTTCATTTTACACACCTGTTTTTATATTTTAAAAATCAATGTTCATCTACTCTCACTCCGTGAACCACAAACCTGTATGTCTCACCGCTTGTGGAGCAGGTTGAAAGAGTCACAACCTTGTCATCCTTTGTCGGGACTATGCCTGTATCCTTCATTGATGAGGCAGCCATCCTCTGTACGAATTTGCCAAATGTCTCGTCAGGCTCAAAGCCCACAGTATACTCATCACTGTCATCACTTACCGTTTCATATGAGAAAATTTGGTACCTATACTTTTTGCCATCGACAAGTATCTGGAAATACTGATGGCTGTCATAGTAATTCTCATCACGGTTATAGTACTTGAGCTTTCCAAACATAGACAGGTTTTTCATATTGTGTCCATAAATGATTGTGTGGCAGTCGCTGAAATCAGTCTTGTTTGAACCCTCAAGAAAGATGGAGCCTGCAGTAGCATGCTCTCTCTTAAAGGTCTTTCTGAGGTAATAGCTGTTATCCCCCGAATACATGACAGGGTAGCTGATATCCTCATTCTCAAAATAAATCCAGCCAACCACATCCGGGTTTTCACTCTTTAAGCCGGAAAAATCAATATCTATATCATCATACCACGGTGACTGTGCTTCACTGCCTTTCGTGCTGTCATCATCCTTCTTTGAATCGTCCACTGCATACTTATCCTGAAGCTTCTCATATGTCTTATCCGAGGTATTATAGTCAGAATAAATCTTAAACAGATGATAACCCGAATAAGCCACAAGAGACAGACCAATTATCAGAACTATAAATCTAATTACTTTCTTAACCATTTGTTTTCTCCATTTTTTTATCAGTCAGTACTGTAATACCGGTAAAAATAATCAACAATACAATGAATACAAATTTACCTTGCGTGGTTCCTAAAAAAGAAGCCGGATAGCCAAGCACCGGAACATCAAACACAGGCACTCCGACCACATCAGACCATGCAACCGGCTGTACATCATTCACCTGATTGGCATCGCCCTTTGTAGTGTAGGTCTTTTCATCTGTATTTATTTCAACTAGCCTGTGAGTCACAAGCTCGCCATTTCTGTAAAAGGTAATGACATCACCTGTCTGTATCCCACCGACACCCTCCTTTACATACAATAGGCTCCCCTTCATGTAAGAAGGCTCCATGCTTCCGCTTACAACCACCATCGGTTCGATGCCAAACAGCTTGGGAACAAATATTACAGCAATAATTAAAACAAGAATTAATAAAATTATACTGGAAATAATATTAATAAGTCTCCTCATGAAAACACCTCTATATCATTTTTCACTCACAAAAACTGCTGTAGCAGCTAACCGGCTCAATATCAAATTGTATCGTCATATTACTATGTGTGTCACACGTATGATTGAACCTATCGATAATACGCTTCATGACATCGGAGGCTGTATCGCATGAGCACTTCGACAAAAGCACAATGTACTGTGAATCACTGTACTTTGCTGCCACATCACCCACACGCAGGCACTTTCTAAGTGCTCTTTCAAGTGTAAGCATGGAATCCTTCATCTGACTATGATCCTTATCCGGCTGACTGCTATACATTGGCACAACAGTGACAAGCACCAGACTCTCCGGAACCGTAGAACGGGCACTCTTTCTAACCTCCAGCTGATAGATCTCCTTGAACACTGGATATCCGCACATGAAAACACCCTCCATGCTCTCCTCACTGATATCGTCCTTAACTTCATCTATATTGTAGCTTGAAACACCCTTAGTGACAGATAAAAGCTCCTCATACACCTTGTTGAGCATGACAGTCTTTCTAACACCAAGCTCATTGTCTATAATGGTCTTGGCAGTCTCATAAGTATCAAAAGCCATCTGTACCTTTTTGGTACGCATGCGTGCCACAATCAGATATGAGTATATCTGCTCATCAGAACGCTCATATACAATTGCCCTGGTGCACAGCTGCTCAAGCTTCTCATAACGCCCTGAATCAATATACAGCTTTGCCAGAGCCTTTACTGTATTTACGTATCTTGAATGGTAAAATGCATTGAGTGTCATAAACCAGTGTGTATCTGTCCTATGAGGCAGAAAATCACCATTGTAAAGGGCTATGGCCTTCTCATAGCTTTCAATAGCAGTCTCCTTGCTCCTGCTGAATGCAAACTCTGCCTCATTTATGTATCTGTCAAACTCTTCTACATCAATTGATACTTCCACATCGTCGTTCCATTTGTACAAGCCGCCCCTTACAGAGACTATGCACTCCTCGTCAAAGGAAGCATCTCTCAGAGCCTTCCTGAGCCTGTATGCCAGATTTTTAAGGGCTCCTACCGGATTATCGGTATCCTCATCAAGCTGCCATATAGCCTCTGAAATATCCTCTATACAGACCCCTCTGTTTCTGTTCATCGCCAGATATACAAACAGCTTTTCAAGCTTCTCAGACCTCCATGCCCCTTCCTGGACAGAGGTTATGTCATTACCCACTGTAAAGCTGCCAAAAGTTTTTAATTTGATCATATAAATCTCCCCACGTCTGACATTAAACATTGTTATATAGTCATAAACATATTAATCTTTTTGAAATTCCTATAAAACGCAAAAATTAAATCCAGATTAAAATTTACGCAAATCATCACTGCCGTCGTCGACAGTATTTTCTATCTTCATTATCTTAACAAAGTATGAGTAGTCATCATTTACCTTTACCTCACACCTGTCACCCACCTTGTGCCCGAATATAGCGGCACCAAGCGGTGACTCCTTGCTTATCAGATTCTTTAAGGAATTGCCCCTTACGGTTGTGACAATCTTGTATGTCTCAGTCTCATCATCATCCTCAAAATACACATCAACCGTATTGAACATCCCCACCTCATCATCCTTTGACTCATCGGATATGACAACGGCAGTCTTAATCATCTTCTCAAGGTATCTGATACGGCTCTCGTTCTGGTTCTTAAACTGCTTGGCGGCCTTGTACTCGAAGTTCTCACTCAAGTCACCCTGGGCTCTCGCCACCTTTACGTCATCAAGAGCCTTCTTTCTGACAACGAGCTTTCTGTACTCTATCTCGTCCTCCATTTTCTTTATATCATTTGCTGTCAATTCATCATGCATGTCTTAAACCCTCTTCCTGCAAAATTGCGTCAAAATGTATTTAGAGAAGCCCTGCGATACCACAAAGCAGCACAATCGCACCAAGAACTATACGGTACCATCCAAACACAATAAAGTTATGCTTCTTTATGTAGCCCATCAGGAATTTGATAACAATAAGTGAAACAACAAATGCCACAATCATGCCTATAATCAGAATAGCTGCCTCTTCCCCTGTAAAATGAAATCCAAATTTAATAAGCTTCAAAAGACTTGCGCCAAACATAACCGGAATAGCAAGGAAAAATGTATACTCAGCGGCAACAGTTCTTGAAACACCAATTAAGAGAGCTCCGACAATAGTAGCGCCTGAACGTGATGTACCCGGAAAAACAGCTGCAATAAGCTGGAAAAATCCAATCATAAGCGCAGTCGTGTAGCTTATGTCGACAAGTGAATTAATCTTGGCAGACTTGCCATTATGTCTGGTCTCAATCACGATAAAAGCGATACCAAAGAGTATAAGCATGATAGCTACTGTCTGGAAATTGTAAAACAATCTCTCGAATACATCATCAAAAAGCACTCCGATAATAGCTGCCGGAATAGTTGAAACAAGAATATGAAACCACAGCACAAAGATATCAGTCTTGACCCATGCACCGATACCGGTCTTTGCAAGAGGCGCTTTGTTATCCTTTCTACCAAAAGGCCAGATCTGGCTCCAGAACAAAACAACAACCGCCAAAATGGCTCCAAGCTGGATAACCACCTCAAACATACTGTAAAAATCGTCCGGGTTCTTTCCTATTTTAAGTGGTAAAATTTCATTCAGAAGAATCATGTGGCCGGTACTGCTGATAGGCAGCCACTCTGTAATGCCCTCCACAATTCCAAATATAACAGACTTGATAATGTCAAAGATTTCCATAAATAAGTTCCTTCCTTTAAAATATTTTCAATAATCAATTTATTATATTATTTTTCCAATCACAAGTCCATGGAATTTAAGAAAAATTTAAATTAAATCTTTTCATATTATAATTTTTTTTGTAAAATACTCATAGCAATTATGAAAAAGTGAAAGGACAAATACAAAACATGAAGAAAAAAATCAGTATCATGCTTTGCATAGTACTCTTCGCCCTGACAGGCTGCACCAACTCCGGCAGCACAATACGCTTCGGAGCAGCCGATATCGGTGGAATGTACTATTCATTTGCAAATACATTTACGGAGCTTGCCAATGAACAGGGCTATGACTTTACCTGCAAGGTCCGTACCACAGCAGGCTCTAATGCCAATATAAGGCTTTTATCCGATGGCTATATAGAGATAGGCATCGCACAGGCAGACCTGATAGCCGACGCCTACAAGACAAATGAAGATTTAAGGGCTATAGCAGGGCTTTACACCGAGACCTGTCAGCTTGTGGTCCGCGCTGATTCAGACATACAGACTCTTGACGACCTGTCAGGACACACTGTAAGCATCGGAGCAGAGGAATCCGGTACCGAGCGAAACGCCACACAGATTCTTGAGTTCGCCGGTATGCCGTCATCCCTTGTTGCCACCAAAAACCTGGACTATATAGATGCAGCAAAAGAGCTAAAAGCCGGTGATATAGATGCCTTCTTCTGCACTGCCGGACTCACCACCACTGTCATAGATGAGCTCTCAAAGGAATGCGACATAAGGCTTATCCCGCTGACAGACACTGTGATAAGCAAGATGCTTGAAAGCAGCTCTGCCTACACAAGCAAGGTCATACCTGCCGGCACATACACAGGCCAGACCACAGATATAAGCACTATAGGTGTAAAATCAGTGCTTATCACAAAGGCTAATGTATCTGAGGATATAATTGAGCAGCTTACCTCACTCCTGTTTGAAAAGGAAAAGGAGCTCTCCTACTCCAACTCTCTTAAGCTTGAGCTGACATATGACTTTGCAACAGGCGATATACCTATTCCATTTCACGATGGAGCGAAAAGGTATTATGAAGCCTGTGGATATAGCACAAATTAATTTGCGAATTAATTTTTAGTCAAATATAATATTCAAAATTTAATAAGAACATAACAAGAATATAATCAATTAAAATTGAAAGGTAACACATGAAAATACAACTTGACATGTACCAGACACTGGCCGCTGCAGTGCTTGTACTACTACTGGGAAACTATTTAAAAAAGAAAATATATTTTCTTCAGAAATTCTGTATTCCGGCGCCTGTCATAGGCGGACTGATTTTTGCCATCATGACATGCATATGCTATGTCACAGGAATCGCAGAATTTTCCTTTGATGACACACTGCGCGAGGTCTGCATGGTATTCTTCTTTACATCTGTAGGCTTTCAGGCAAATCTCAAGGTATTAAAAAGCGGAGGCAAATCGCTCATCGTATTCCTGGGACTGGTAATAGTGCTTATCATATTACAAAACCTAACCGCCGTGGGGCTTGCAAAGCTCTTAAACCTGAATCCTCTAATCGGCATGTGCACCGGCTCTATCCCTATGGTAGGCGGACACGGCACCGCAGGAGCCTTTGGCCCGGTGCTTGAGGACTTAAACATAAAGGGCGCCACGACCATCTGTACAGCTGCAGCTACCTTTGGTCTCATCTTTGGAAGCCTGATAGGCGGACCTCTTGGAAAAAGACTGATTGAAAAGCATAGCCTGCTTAATACAGCAGCAAACGATGACGACAGCCTGCTGGTGGAGGATGAGAAAAAGCATGAGCGCCACACAAATATGTATGCTGATGCCGTATTCCAGCTCATCCTGGCAATAGGTGTCGGAACCATCTTTACAATGCTGCTCACAAAGACAGGGCTCACCTTCCCGATATATATAGGAGCGATGCTCGCAGCCGCACTCATGCGAAACATATGTGAGTACACAGGAATCGCCACCATCCATATGGGAGAGATAAATGACCTGGGAGGTATAAGCCTCTCTCTATTCCTAGGCATGGCAATGATCACACTAAGGCTCTGGGAGCTTGCATCACTCGCTCTCCCACTCGTCATACTGCTTGCAGCACAGGTGCTTCTCATAATCATATTCACGTATGTTATCGAGTTCAACATCATGGGACGCGACTACGATGCAGCCATACTTGTATCGGGCACCTGCGGCTTCGGAACCGGAGCCACCCCAAATGCCATGGCAAATATGCAGGCTGTCTGCGACCAATATGTGCCATCCATTAAGGCATATCTGCTCATACCGCTCGTAGGAAGCCTGTTTGCCGACTTTTTGAACAGCCTTGTAATCACATTCTTTATAAACCTACTGTAAAACAACCGGAGAAAAATATGTTTGAAAAATTGAGAAAAATATTTAAAAACAGAGAAGAAAAAGAAAAACATAATTACGATTTAACTTTTGACAACGTGGCAATCCCAGAGGTGCACGTAAAAAGCACCGAAAGCCACGATGACACTGATAAAGAAAATGCACCTATCAGCTATGACAATGTTGCCATACCTGAGGTGCATATCAGAAACAGAAAAAATAAATAAACTAAACAATATGTATATAACGCAAAAAGGAACCCCAAGGGCAATGTCAAAATTCTTAACTTAATGACATTGCTCTCAAAGAGTTCTTTTTTATTGCCTTATAACGCTTCAATTATTGAATCAATCCATATCCCTTTTGTGCTTTCACAAAGCTCCTATCCTTCACCGCCAGTACGATCACAAAAATTACATCAAGAGTAAAAAAGAACTGGAATATGCCTGCAAATACAGACAGTACCTTTCCCTGTACTCCCTCGTTGCATGCCCTTACAATATAGGTAATGGAAAAAGGTGCTGCACCTAACAGCCCAAGCCAGCCAATAACTGCTAGCACAATTGCAACAGTCGGTCCTACAAAAATCATTATAACAACCGGTGTAAGCATTAAGAGAAGTGCCACTATGATGCAAAACCCACCTACTACATAAAACGGTATTAACGCATATTTTATAATACTTGTGCAAATTAGCAGCTGTACTCTGCTTATTCTTTTCCCAAGGATAAGCACCACAGCCAGATTAATCAGTCCCAAAACAATCGGCATGACCATTATCCAGCCTGCATCAAAGCTGTCTGTTGATTCCTGCATATTGCATACCATCCAAAATAAAACCGGCATCATGTACATGCCCAGCACATATATTACAGGAACTACGTAAATAGCTCGTGATACTTTATTTGATTCATTCATTAATAAATATCCTCCCTTTTGTAAACATTCATCTTCTAATACTCCCTTCCCTACTTTTTGTCCCTATTCTGCCTTCTCAACAGATATTATCTTTCCCTCAAACGGATCTACCTCTGAAATAGTACCTGTATACTTAACAGTCACCTTACCACCACTTGCGACACTCTCTAGTCCGTCAGGCTTCTCATCGAAGGTAAAGCTGTATGGTGTATCCTTATCATCAGTCACTACAAACATGAAGTCCTTTATGTCATCAATCGTTCCTGTAAGCTCCTTCTCTTCCTGTGAGCCCTTATCACCTTCATCCTTGGTATCAGCCTGCTTTGCACTTTCGGTGCCTGCTGCCTTATCCTGCTTTGTATTGCTCTGTCCGCAGCCTGCAAACAAGCCGGCGCAAAGCATAGCTCCTATTACAATTGTAATCAGTTTTTTCTTCATTATGATATACCTCTTTCTTTTATTTATAAGCACTACTATGAGTACGTTTTCTAAAGAGTACTCTTCTATCCACCTAAAGTAAATAGAATACATAAAATATTAAAAAAATCTTACGAATTACTGCTTTTTTGAGCCTCTTGCGAGCCTTGCAGGATACCATTTTTCAAACCATCCGGTAAATATGCCCATCAATACAGGCATCAGATTGTTTACGACAATAAGTGCAGCTCCAACACCTGCCTTTTTCAGCAGAAATGTCCACACTGCTGTCAACACGTATAATACTCCCCATGCCGCCGCAAGTATATAATTCGTCTTCATAAAGAGAGGATTTTTATGTGCGGCTTCACCGCCATAATTGTATTTCACATATGTTGCGCATAAAGGCTCCTTTGTCAGGCATGAAACCAGCCAGAACAGCCCAAACACCAGATATCCGATATCTGTTGATATGTCACCTGCTCCTGTCAGGCTTGCAATCGCAGAAAGTATAGCAACAGCAACAATTGAGAGCTGATCCCATATTACAAATTTATGTTTTCTCATAATAAAAGGAATAGCGGATGCCACCAAAAGAGCAATCACAGAACCCTTTTCAGTATTGACAGAAACTGCTATCCAAAACGTAATCCATGGTATGAGCATTGTCATCATGGATGGATTTTTCTGTACCTCCACACCTTGTGATGCTTTTTCTGCCTCTTTGACTGCCGATGTACTTCCAAAAAATTTATCCCAGTTTACCATCAAGGAAAAATCACCTGTCACCGTATACATCTGCTTTCCCAATGCCTCTGCGCCACCTATCTCGCCTCGGGAAATAGCCGACCATACTGTAAAAGGCGTATCTATGCGGGTAGTCGGAGTAAGGCTTTGATCTGTAAGCACCTCACTGCCTTTACCATCAAGCTTTATCTGATATGTATGCTTCAAATCGGTATAGCATATCTCAAGCACACGTTCCTTTCCATCATAGGCATCCTTATTGTATAATGCTGCCATCTGTCTGGTGAAAACAAGGTCATCAGCTTCCTTTCCTCCTGTTGTCCTGCTGATCCCCCAGCTGGCATCCGCCATCCTTTCAAACACGTCCCTCGGATATAAAAGAGTATGTAGCGCTGCTTCTGTTTTTTCAGATATTTTTCCTGTCATGGCATATTCTGCCCCGGCATTTTTTACCGTGGCCAGATATTCATCTGTCCTTTCTGACAGCTCCTTAACACGAAACAGTTCTCCCTGTCCGCAAAAAACAGTTGTATAATGCCCTTTTCCCAGGAAATGGTCAAACATCCGAAGTACACTGTCATAATTTCCCTCTGCAGAATAAAAACCGCAGGTAGAGATCAGCACATGCCTTTTGCCTTCCATGTCATATCTGCAATCATGGCTGCCGCTTCCGTATCCGTCCTCCTTTGTGCTCATAAACGGCAGACTCATGGGAAGCTGCCTGTCAATCACATTCTTTAGTATTCCCGGTACACTAAAATAGTACAGAGGAAACGACCACACAACAATATCCGCTTCAAGCATTTTCCCAATAACAGTCTGCATATCGTCCTTTATGCAACACACCCCCGGTGTCTTCTGCCAGCATGCAAAGCAGCCCTTACACGCTCCTATATTCATTGAGGCTACATGCATTTCATCAATGGATATAGCTTCATTTTTGCTCTTATATCCTTCTTTGAAGCCTTCTATAAAGCTGTTTGCAAGCCTTAACGAATTGCTTCGTTTGCCTTTTGGACTTCCGTTAATCAGAAGTATGTTCATGCTTTATGCCCTCCTGTAAGTATATAGCTAATTTTAGTATAGCGGATTGACAGGCAAAAAACAATTAAAGTTTAGACTTAGAAACAATACCATAATTATACTTTCAAAATACATTCAAATTCTTAAGTATGCCTTGTAATTATAGTACTATGATAGTACAATAGAGCTATATTATTACGAATCAGGAGAATTCATATGGGTTACGATGAAAAAATTTTTAAAGCAAAGGCGAATATCAAGGCCCGCAGATTATGGCTTGTTTTTGCTATATTGCTGACCGCAAATTATGGAACCGACACAGCAAATGGCGCTTATTCTGTCAGTAATTATATCATTTTTGTTATTTTATGCTGGCTGCCTTTCGTGTGTGGTGACATACTTCTAAAAAAGAAAGGGAAGGATAATGACCGGTACAGGCTAGCATTCGTCATCGGATATGGTATTTTTTACGTATTTCTTTTGTGTACGACAACCTCACCAATTGCATTCACCTACATACTTCCGATAATCAGCCTTATTGTAATATTTAAGGATGAAAAATTCATGATTTACTGCGCTGTTGCAAATATGCTAAGCCTTATTGCAAGTATTGCATTTCACATATTAGTACTAGGTCAGAACACTGCTGTAGACCAGAAAAACTATCAGCTTCAGATAGCATGTCTTTTACTTTGCTACATAGGCTATATCATGTCGGTGCGTCACCTGACTGAGTCCGATGCTGCACTCACCGAGAGCATAAAGTCTGATTTGAATCGCGTTGTCACGACAGTTGAGCAGGTTAAAACTGCAAGCAACACTATAATGGACGGTATAACAGTGGTACGTGAGCTTGCTTCTGAAAACAAGCATGGCTCCGATGTTGTCGTTGATGGAATGAATGAGCTCACCGGAAATAATGAGCAGCTTCAGAACCACACTGCTTCTTCACAGGAAATGACCACCGATATAAGCGCGCAGGTTGAGAATGTGGCAGCCATGATAAACGATATGGTTTCCCTGACAACCGAATCCGGCAAGCATGCCAAAGTAAGCTCTGAGGATCTTGAAGGTCTTGCCCAGACGGCAAAAACTATGTCGGAGCTTTCTACAGAGGTTGAAAACATCCTGACTACATTCAGAGATGAATTTGAGATGGTTAAAAACGAAACCGGAACAATTGACAACATTTCAAACCAGACAAATCTCCTTGCACTTAACGCTTCAATTGAGGCAGCGCGTGCAGGCGAAGCAGGTAAGGGCTTTGCTGTTGTTGCCGAACAGATCCGCACTCTAAGCACTGAGACGAGAAATTCATCCGGTCAGATCAGTGAGGCGCTCTCTCGTCTTGACGAAATTTCCGGAAGGATGACCTCATCCATTGAAGAAACACTCCGCCTCATCCAGCTTACTCTTGAGAAGGTAATGCAGACCGGTGAAAATGTTGAGAAGATTACAAAGGATTCCAATAAGCTCGGAATCCATATCCGTGAAATTGATGCCGCAATGCAGGAGGTTGAAGCATCTAACCAGCAGCTTGTCGACAATATGGAAAAGGTATCTGATATCGTAGAAACCATGACCTCATGTATCGGTGCTTCTGATGCGATAAGCCGCAAGATGCTCAGTAAATATGATGAAAGTGCAACGAATATCAATAATATCGAAACCGTTATCCAGTCTCTCATGCATGAGCTCGGAGTCGGTGGATTTATGGGACTTGATGATATCCGCCCGGGAATGAAGGCCAAGGTCATTTTAACAGATGTACAAACCGGCAACGAGTTCCACTGTGAGGTAAAGGCAGTTTACGAAAATGCTCTTAAGCTTATATCGGGCGGCTTAGCTATAGAGTCATCCAGACCTTGTAATCTGTATGTCACGGTTGGCAATGTAATGTACTGCTGGAAGGATCTCACAATCACAGATGACCTTGTCGTAGCGGTCAATACACAGCCTGAAATTTTAAACCGCAGGAAATATCCTCGCATGGATTTATCAAACAATTGCACTATAAAGCTCAAAGGAACTGATACCACATTCAAGGGCACACTTGACAATATTAGTGCAAACGGATTTGCATTTTTGACAAAGGATCCTTATTTCGTGGATCATAAAGGAGCAAAGATTACTATTTCAATAGAAGACTTTGCTCTTGCTGACCACTCAGTATTGGATGGATATGTAATCCGCTGCTCAAATAATGAGGGAACATATATCGTCGGCTGCCAGATGCCTGAGGATAATTATTATATCCAGACATATGTCGATGAACAGCTTCGTGCTCACTCATAAAAATAAAAGCTATGAAAGCCTTTAACCGGGCTCTCATAGCTTTTTTTATTGATAATCTTCTATATCCTATTATCTTCTATCTTCATGATGTTTTTCCTTCTCTGCATACATCCGGCTGTCTGCTATCTTTAGCAGGCTTTCAACCGTGTCAGCATCGGACGGATAAAGTGCATATCCACAGCTTACTCCGATTTTTATTTTATGACCATGTATGTTATACGGATTGCTTATAACTCTTTGAAGCCTCTCTATGCTCTCTAAGCAATTTTCTTCATCTGAATTGCCATCTATTATACATGCAAACTCATCGCCTCCAATACGGAATGCATAATCGGCTGTTCGTATGCTGTTTATAATGCGCTTTCCTACATTGCAAAGGACCTTATCTCCGGCCGGATGACCATATGTATCATTGACAGGCTTGAAAAAATCAAGATCCATGAAAATCAGTGCAAATGCTTTTCCTCTCTGGACTCTCATATTCATAATGGTATCAAAATATCTCTTATTATATAGCTCTGTAAGCATATCCGTATTTGCAAGATCTGCCATCTTATGCTTTTCTCCTATATTCTGCGAAACAAGCAGATACTGCGTCAGTCTGCCATCCTCCCATCTTGCCGGAATAACTGTCATTGAAAGAAATAGCTTGCTGTTGTTCTCTGCACATTCAAATTTAAAATAATCATGCTCATTTTTAATTTTTCCGTAAATATTTTCAAGAGAAAGAAGCTCCGAGATATCTTTACTCTCCTCCTCTGAAATCAGCGTGTACCTGTTTGATATTGTCTCCACCAGATCACTGTAGCAGCCACGCTCAGAATAAAGCTTTCGAGCCAGTCTCTCATGATATTCGTACGTATCATTTTCAATATCACACAGTGCGTAACTGTCCACAATTCTTGCCAGACTGTTCAACAGCATATCAGAGATTTCCTTTTCATGAGATACTGCCATGACAGTGAGCTTCTCCTTCTGAAGCTTGAGCCTGGTATTCTTCATTACATACATACAAATAAGCAGTATTACGCAGATGAACATTATGCCTATAAGCAAAATTGTACTGTACTGCACCTGAAACATGAATGAGCTGACAGCCTTTGCTTCAACAATACCTACTATAGACCAGTCCTTTATTCCGGTAGGCTGATATGTCATATAATAATCTTTTTTATTGTATGAAAATGCAAAACAGCCATCACTGCCATCAGCTATATTGGTCTTTACATCGTAAAAATCATCTGTAACGTAATCGGTTGCATTAGCACCTATGAAATTAATCAGATTATCAACCATATCATCAATCTCTGTCTTTGGTTCGATTGAGAGTATGACATTTCCTGCAGAATCAACAATATAACAATCACTTTGGTCTTTATAGGCCTTGTCTCCGAGCATCCTTTCCACGTCCGTATTGTCATAGCTCACAGCAAGCCCGGTATATGTAATTCCATCCACAGTAATCCCATCAGACGGAAAAGCAAAAAACACCTTTCTCACGCCCTTTGTAGATATATAGCTGGATATCACAGGTTCATTTGCCTTAAAAAGCTCATTGAATGCATCTTTTGCATTGTCAGCCACTCCGCTTCTGCCTTCTATGGTGATAAACTGATTCTGCTCATTAAACATGTAAAAATCACTGTAATGCCACGTTTCCTTTTCCCTGACAAAATCATTCCACTGCAGACCACTGTCGTTATTAAGTATTTTGGTCAAATAAACATTCCAGTCAGAAAGAACGTTCCAGTTGCGTTGCACAAACATATTAAAGGTCTGGTTCACCTGACTGTATGAGGCTTTGACATTTGATGTACCCTCATTATATATCTGGCGGCTCATATATACATTGTAGCTATGAATGCTGAATATTATGATACCTAGCAATGCACAGGTTATCACAATTGTACGGATGTTCTTCTTTTTTATAATCATAAATGTGTTCTCTCCATACCTTAGTACCTACATCGTATCTGTGCTTCGTTCTCTATTCATATCACATATACTTGTATTTCTAGTACCAATTATACAACATATAGTGCCTACAATCTATACTCTTGGCGCGAAATGTAGTTTTCAGGGTGTGAAATGCAGATTGGCAATAAAAAACAAGGGAAAGTACTAAATACTTTCCCTTGCAAAATCTTATATATAGACTTTTAAATTAGAACCTTTGTCTATTTTGCCTGCTCTGCAATAGCAGCCTGTGCTGCAGCAAGACGAGCGATTGGTACACGGAATGGTGAACATGAAACATAGTCAAGTCCAATCTTGTGGCAGAACTCAACTGATGAAGGATCTCCACCGTGCTCTCCACAGATACCAACGTGAAGGTTAGGATTAACTGGCTTTCCAAGCTTAATAGCTGTCTCCATTAATTTACCAACACCTGTCTGGTCAAGCTTAGCAAATGGATCGTTCTCGAAAATCTTGTTGTCATAGTAAGCGTTAAGGAACTTACCTGCATCATCACGAGAGAATCCGAATGTCATCTGTGTAAGGTCGTTTGTACCGAAGCAGAAGAAATCAGCCTCTGTAGCGATCTCATCAGCTGTAAGAGCAGCTCTTGGGATCTCGATCATTGTACCAACATGGTACTTGATGTCAGCATTTGCAGCAGCGATCTCAGCGTCAGCTGTCTCAACTACAATCTTCTTAACAAACTTAAGCTCTTTGATCTCACATACTAATGGGATCATGATCTCAGGCTCGATATCCCAGTCTGGATGAGCTTTCTTTACATTGATAGCTGCACGGATAACAGCCTTTGTCTGCATCTTAGCAATCTCAGGATATGTAACTGCAAGACGACATCCTCTATGACCCATCATTGGGTTGAACTCATGGAGTGACTCACAGATAGCTTTGATTTCCTCTACTGACTTATTCTTAGCCTTTGCAAGCTTCTCGATGTCAGCATCCTCTGTAGGAACGAACTCATGAAGAGGTGGATCAAGGAAACGGATTGTTACTGGGCATCCCTCAAGAGCCTCGTATAATTTCTCGAAATCTCCCTGCTGATATGGAAGAATCTTGTTAAGAGCTGTCTCTCTCTCCTCTACTGTATCAGAGCAGATCATCTCACGGAATGCAGCGATTCTCTCTGGATCGAAGAACATATGCTCTGTACGGCAAAGTCCGATTCCCTCTGCACCAAGCTCACGAGCCTTCTTAGCATCTGCAGGAGTATCTGCATTTGTACGAACCTTAAGTCTTCTGAACTCATCAGCCCATGCCATAACACGTCCGAACTCACCAGCGATTGAAGCATCAACTGTTGGGATGATTCCAGCGTAGATGTTACCTGTTGTACCATCGATAGAAATCTCAGATCCCTCTGTGAATGTCTGTCCTGCAAGTGTGAACTTCTTGTTCTCCTCGTCCATATTGATATCACCACAACCAGATACACAGCATGTTCCCATACCACGTGCAACTACGGCTGCGTGAGATGTCATACCACCACGAACTGTAAGGATACCCTGAGCAGCCTTCATTCCTGTGATGTCCTCTGGAGATGTCTCAAGACGTACAAGTACGACTTTCTCTCCTCTTTCAGCCCATGCCTCAGCATCGTCAGCTGTGAATACAACCTTACCACAAGCAGCTCCTGGAGATGCTCCAAGACCCTTTCCAAGTGGAGTTGCAGCCTTAAGTGCAGCAGCATCGAACTGTGGATGTAATAATGTATCAAGGTTACGAGGGTCGATCATTGCAACAGCCTCAGCTGGTGTCTTATGTCCCTCATCTACTAAATCGCAAGCGATCTTAAGAGCAGCTGGAGCTGTTCTCTTACCATTACGGCACTGAAGCATATAGAGCTTCTTGTTCTCAACTGTGAACTCCATATCCTGCATATCATGGTAGTGATTCTCAAGAGTCTCACAAACCTTAAGGAACTCAGCGTATGCCTCTGGGAACTCCTGCTCCATCTGAGCGATTGGCATTGGAGTACGAACACCGGCAACAACGTCCTCACCCTGTGCATTGATAAGGAACTCACCCATAAGCTTGTTCTCACCAGTTGCAGGATCACGTGTGAATGCAACACCTGTACCTGACTCGTTATTTAAGTTACCGAATACCATTGGCATTACGTTAACAGCTGTTCCCCATGAATAAGGGATATCGTTATCTCTTCTATAAACATTTGCACGTGGGTTGTCCCATGAACGGAATACAGCCTCGATAGCAAGCTTTAACTGCTCTACAGGATCTGAAGGGAAATCTGATCCTAACTGATTCTTGTACTCAGCCTTGAACTGCTCTGCTAACTCTTTAAGGTCAGCTGCTGTAAGGTCTACGTCAAATTTAACACCTCTGTCCTCTTTCATCTTGTCGATGAGCTGCTCGAAGTATTTCTTTCCTACTTCCATAACAACGTCTGAGAACATCTGGATGAAACGTCTGTATGAATCATATACGAAACGCTCGAATGCTGGATCTGGGTTACCAGCGATCATAGCTGCAACAACATCATCATTAAGACCAAGGTTAAGGATTGTATCCATCATACCCGGCATTGAAGCTCTGGCACCTGAACGAACAGATACGAGAAGAGGATTCTTAAGGTCACCGAATTTCTTTCCGTTAACCTCTTCCATCCATTTTACACCTTCCATAGTCTGAGCCATAATCTCATCATTGATCTTACGTCCATCCTCGTAGTACTGTGTACAAGCCTCTGTAGTGATTGTGAAGCCCTGTGGTACAGGAAGTCCAATCTCTGTCATCTCAGCGAGGTTAGCACCCTTACCACCGAGAAGATTACGCATGGTCATGTTACCCTCTTTGAAGGTATATACCCACTTGTTTGCCATTTTGCAATTCCTCCTAAACTTTATTTCTGGTATGGTAAAAAAACCATCCATATACTTGATTAATGTGTGCCCTTATACAAGCGCACACATTAATAATACCATAATTTCAGCAAATATCAACTAATTTTTATTATCTTTTCCCTTATGTTTCATACTATTTTTTTGAACACGGACAGACTTAACATTCTTTACTATGACAAATATCATAATTGCAAGAATTGAAACTATTCCAAGCGCACCAATAGCCAGCGGAACGGCCATTCCACTCTCACTAATCATGGTGGCAAGCGGTACCTGCTCATCTGCTATATCATGCTTATTGTCGTTTGCCGCCTGCGGTACCTGCTCATCTGCTATATCAGCATTTGGCTGTGCCTGCGGTGCCTGGATGCCATCCTGCGGATCATTCTGTCCGTCAGGCACTATTGTGTTTGCGGCATTTGCTCCATCTGCAGCTCCGTTATTTGCCGCTCCTGCTGCATTGCCTGCCCCGGCTGCATTTGCAGCTCCTGCGGCTGCCTGATTGCCGCCTGCCGCAGTATTGTCATTTGCTCCATTTCCGGCAGCCGCCATGCTTGATGCAGCCCTTGAATATACAAAGTTGAACACGTTTTCTGACGCATTTGACGACAGCTTTCCTGTCTGATTATAGCTGTCCGGAATATATCCATCTATATACAGATAAGCTATAACCGGCTCATCGCCCACATTACCATAATAGGTACGGCTTTCTGCAAGCTTATTGCCATCTGTATCCACATAGTTGACTGTATACTCAGCAAGCTCGCCCGGTATGCCATATGCTACAACATAGTCCTGATCTCCCGATACGAGAAAAGCCGACTGTGCAACCGTATTATTGTCACGACCGCTTAATCTGATTCCCTTTACGTAGTACTTGCTGTTTTCATTAAGTGCCACACAACCCTGTGCATCACAGCTGATGACATCTCCATATTCAAGACCTGTGACAATTATTTTGTCTCCTTTAGCAGAAACAGAAACCGAAGCCTCATTGCCTGATGCCTTTCGTACCTGCACACCACCGTTTATGCTTCCATGACCTCCGGCTGAGAAGGAAACAGTGTATGTATATGAAAATGCCTTTGCATCTGCTGTCTGTGAGAAAACACCGGTTATGACAACAAGAGCTGCAAGAAAATATTTAAGCAATCTTTTCATTTTGCTTAGCCCCCTTTCTGTCACTTATGAAAGCCAGTATCATCAAAATAATACCGATCACAAACACTACAGCTGACGCTATTGACCAGATATCTCCGGTCTTCACCTTGCTCGTTGTAGTTGTAAATGTAGGTGGATTTTGCGAAGTCGGATTTGAATTGTCCTCCACAGCAAAGTTCATCATGAGCTTTGCGAGTGTATCCTGATATATATTACCCTGACTTTCTCCGTCAAGACCTACTAAAAGCCTCACGCTGCCTCCCTCTCCAGGCTCTAATGTCTTTAAATAAAAGAACTTATCCAGAGAGTTTGTAGCCTCGTTGAGTCCTTTTCCGGCTGTTGCCTCCTTCTCACCACCTACGCTGGTGCTGCTGTATATAGTGTCCTCTTTTCCATCCGGTCCTACGAAAGTAAGAATATATGAGTATCCACCATTTTCAGCCACAGCCTGTGTATCCTCAAGACTCTTTAATACATCATTAGACATATACCATTTCGTCGAAATACTGCTGTTATTCTTTATATCAACGGAAAATGTGACAGAATCTCCCGGCTCCATCTGTGAGACAGAGGCTGCTATTTTATTTGAATCGAACGAACTTACCATCTCCTTGCCGGTAAACTCACATGAGCCGGCTGTAGTAGTATTCTCATCTGCAAATACAGTGCCTATCGAACCAAGGATAAACAACATGCATGATAATAATGCGATAAATTTTTTCATATTGTCCTCCTTTACTCTAAGCTAAGTGCCCCGTCATTTGATATATTTACATCAACACCCCACGCACTCTTAATTGCGTCCTTTGCATTATGTGTCTGTACTGCATCAACAGTTGCCTCCAGCACAAATAGCGCACCATCATATTCATAGGTAGTAGTGATGGTTGTAAGTCCGTTATCATCAGTCTGTGATGTCTGACCCACAATGGCTGCAATATCGCCGGATATACTGATTTTGTCTGTAAAATCAGATGAAGTCTGACCCTTTTTCAAAATAGTATTATAGTAAAATACATTTCGCTCTGTAGTCTCAGCACTCTTATCCTCTGTCCAGCCATCGTTCGTAAAGTCAATCTGTATCTTTGATGGATCAAGGTTTGAAAGCTTATCACCTGTCTCCTTGTCTGCCCAGTAATGCTGCACAGTCACTCTCACATACTCATCTATCGAACCGCTGTTTTTGACAGCAAGCTTCTCATCGTACTTTTTGTCGAGAATCAGTTTTTCATCTCCGGCATTCTTTAGCATATCTCCAAGCAGCACTCCTGTTGCCTCGCTCCAGTCATCATCCTTATGCTTATAATCACGCCAGCTCACATCATTGCCATTCTCAGTCAAAGTAACACCGATGGATTTGATGTCAATCTGAGCCAGATAATTATCACTCATATATGTAAGAGTCGCTTTTGTAGATCCAATCGTCGATGCTGCAAGCATTATCGCAGAGGATGCTACAAGTATAATTGGAAGTTTTCTCTTCATTACTCTTCGCCCTCCTCTTTATCATATTGTGCTGTCGCATCCCATTTTGCATCAGGTGCAACACACGGATTGCCATTCTCATCATATGTGACAGGAGCACACTCCTGAACCACAACTACATTGAAGCTGGTCTTTACCTTTTCACTAACTGTGATAGCTGCAACAATCGGCTCGGTCTTGCCACCAACCGGCACTACCTGACTGTAATACCAGTAGCCATCATCTGAAAGGCTCCAGTTTGAGCCTGATGCTTGTATATCAAACTGGCTTGCTGCAATTACCTTTACCCTGACAAAACAGTCTGCTTTTCCTGTATTCTCAATCTCAATAGTTTTCTTCCAGTCCTTAAACTTCTCCTTGACATCAGTTGTAGGACCGATATCTACTGAGATACCGCCCTTTGCCGTAGCATAGGTTGTAAAATATGCCAGTGTCGGTTTAACTGAAACACCACAGACAATGAGTGTAGCAGCAAACACTGCACATACAAGAATACGATGATTTCTATTAAGTTTTTTACAAGACTCTGATAATTTTTTCATTAATTCTGCACCCATTCCCATCCGGTTCCGTCATACTCAAAATGGTTTACGACACCGGTACTATAAATCAATTTGTCGTTGTAATCGTTTGTGAAATCAACATCTGCGGTCTCACCGGCCACAATCTGTGTCTCTATGCTGTCTGAGGAGGTCACCTGATAACTGCCAGCGGCATATACCTCCTTTACAATCACCCTTGACCCTGCCGGAATATTGTCAATAACTACGCTCTTAGCTCCTGTACTGTCAAATCTGATTGACGCAATATCGGAAAACACCACATTGCCATCCCTGTCGTAGGCCTCAACATCAAATGCAAACACCGGCTCACCGAGTGCTGTATTGTATGTCTTTAATGTCTTGTTAATCTGTAAGCTTCCCATAAGCCCGGTCTGTTCAGGCTTCAGCTCGATATCAATATCATCATATATCCATGAATCTGAGCCGCTTCCTGTCATGGCAAACTCATTATTAGGAGCCGAAACCAGATACGGCACAAATGTGTATCCAAATCTTGCCGAATTAGCCGGCTTTGCATACACCAGATACAGTCCCGTCTTAACACCTGTGACGGTTCCCCTTCCGTTTGAAACATCTATTTTCTCATCTGCTGTCAGAGAACCTTTGTCTGCAATGTCCGCAGCAGTCTTTGCCATCTTTTCCCAGTCATCTGCGGTAGTTTTGCTGCTGATATCTGATATAGATTTAGCCAGCTCAGCAAACTGCTTCGTTGCAGTGTATACATCATTCTCATCTACATCTGCCACTCTGTAAAGCTCTACGGGAAAATCCACAGTGTACAGATCCTCCCATGTATCAGGGATATCAACTGTTATAGAGCATTTCTTATCAATATCAATATGCGTCCTTGCAAAAATGCTTCCACATGGCAGGGAAAACAAGACAATCGCTGCTATAACTATACTGACAGCTCTTTTTATACTATTGTGCATTTTTCCTCCTTCCTGATTCTATCTGAATCTATACAATATCGTTTTACTAAGTATCTTACAAATTATAATATACAAAACCAGAAACAAAATGCCAAGCACTATGGCTTCATGTAACGGCTGTACCTGCTTTACATCCTCGACAATAAGTCCCTGTGCATCATTTGCAATCCTGTGACCTCTGATAAGAAGCCTGTGGGAATTCACACCATACGGTGTACATGTGATAAGAGTACAGTAATCCTGCCCTTCTTCGATCTTTAAGTCATTAAGCTCATCTGGTAAAACAATCCTTATCTGATCAACCTCGTAGGTCAGTGTCTCGCCAAGCACATACAGCTTGAAGGTGTCACCCTCTGCCATCTGGTCAATATCCGTAAAAAGCTTAGATGACGTAAGTCCTCTGTGTCCTGAAACAGCACAATGTGTGCTTGCTCCGCCAACCGGAAGCGATGTACCCTCGATATGGCCAACACCTATCTGAAGTATTGTATTGTCTGTGCCGTGGTAAATCGGCAATGAGACATTGATGGACGGAATCTCAACATAGCCCATGACTCCTGTGCCAGATACATCAAGTAGGCTTTCATACTCTACTCTGTCCGAATCAGACATATCATATCTGTCCTGCTTGCTTAATAGCTTTTCATTGTAAGCCTCTGCCGCCTGTCTCATTTCTTCAAGCTTCTGTTCATCTGTATTGTCTACTGCATCGACATAGCTTGCAATTGCCCTTGACTGATGGAATGAATTCCAGTAATCACTCACCGTCGGATATAGCAGTAAGGACAGTCCTGCAAGAAACACTATGACAAACAAAATAGTTGATAATTTTCTTCTCATAGCACTCTCCTTACTGTTATCATTTGCATATAATTATGCCTATTGTAACTGCCACGAACCACTAAAGTGGCTCATGGCAGATATATTTTATCATAAAATGATATTATTTAACACGCTTCTTTGTTACAAGAACAATTCCGCCACCTACAACTAATATAGCACCGATTACATAAATTGCAACACGTCCGGCACCACCGGTTGAAGGAAGGACTGAGCCCTTTAAGTTCTGTACAGGTGTGCTTAAGCTGCCCTCAGCTTTATCTGCTTTAAGTATAATATTACCTGTCACCTTATCTCCGCTTAATGAATTAAGCTCAGGAGCATCAGACTCAATTGAGTGGTCTGCTGTGATTGTGAATGCAATATCATTTGCAGTATTGTATTCATCAGGAGTCTTTGTCTCCTTAAGTACATAATCACCATCATCAAGACCGCTGAATGTGAAGACATCATTCTTATCACCGGAAATTACCGCTTTGATTTCTTTGTCTGCTTCGCCTTTAATCTTTTTATAAAGAGTGAACTCTGCACCATCGAGTGCTTTATTGTTCTCATCTACCTTGTTGATTACAACCTTGTATGTAAATACGATTACTGTATCTTCCGGAGTCTCACCTTTGTCTCCCTCTCCGCCATTGTTAGGGTTGTTAGAGAACTCAAGCTTAACCTTATTTGGGTTTCCCTTTGAGCCGATAACAGCATTATCATTGAGAGTTGCATTATACTCAACTACAACCTTATCACCATTTTTAGCTTCAAATCCCTCTGCTAAAATGTTGTCACATGTAAAAGTAAGCTTTTTGCTAGCAGCGTCATAATTTGTTGTAAAGAATGATGTAACATCCTTATCACCTAATTTGACAGTAACAGTTCCCTCATTGAAATCAAGTCCCTGTGAAAGAGTATCATCAAATTTGAGGAAATATGACTTATATGACTCAACATTTACAGGTAATGTAGCTGTAAGCTGGAATGGAACTGCATCTGTGATATCATAATCGGCTGAATCCTGCCATCCGGTTGTATCACCTGTTGTGTCATTTGTATCTTTTACTTTCTTCTCAACAGAAGGTACATCTGTCTTTGGTGTGATTGTTGTATTAGCAACGATATTGAGAATATACTCTGTGTAAGCCTCGTCACCTGTTAAAGAGCTGTCCCTATCCTTGATGAGATAGTAACCAGGCTCAAGTCCTGTAATCTCAGTCTTGGCATTGTCCTGTGTTACTGAAACAGAACCTGCTGCTGTAGTGCTTAAAGCTTGAGCAATTTTCTGTGCCTCTGCCTTAAGGGCTGAAGAGTTTGACTGCATTCCTGAAAGCTTCTCTACATAAGCTTTTGCATCCTTATTAGACTCAAGATCTGTCTGTTTGTCTTCCTTGATACCGCTACCCCAGCCTACGTTTGAAAGTGTTTTCTCTGATTCTGAAAGGTCACCCTTTAAAATCTGGTAAGCCTCATAAGTGTGGCCTGCCTTTGCATTATTAACCGTGATGGTAAATGTTTTTTTGGCGCTTTCGCCCTCAGCAAATACTGTAACGCTCATTGCAAGTGTAAGTATCATCGCAAGAACTAAAGCAATGCTTCTTTTGATTGTTTTCATATTGCATTCTCCTTTTTATAATGTTTTATGTTTTTTATAGAAAAGTGTTATTGCAGCTATTGCTATAAGCACAACTCCACTTAACATATACAACCATCTGTTACCGCTTCCACCTGTTTCCGGAAGCTGATACTCTATGAGTTTGTTTGTAATCTCAACAGTACCGGACTCTATTGCATTGGCGCTGCCCGGTGCAACGTTTGCATCAGTCTTTGTGATTTGAGTACCATTTATATCCTTAAATATATATGAAACATCATAGCCTGACATACTGTTGTTCTGATTTATTCCAACCTCTGTCACATAATATCTATATGTGGTACCGGTCAGAATACCATTTTCATCTACACTCTGCAATGGCAGATTTTCAAATACATATGACCATTCACCTGCCGAATCTGCTGTCACCTCAACCGGATTGCCATACTTCTTATCATTACCAGCCGAATCCACCTGATGCAGCTGCAGAAAGATCTTTCCATCAGTCTTATCTAACGGATTATTCTTAGAATCAGTCCATTTTTTATCAACCGAAATGCTTGTTGTCGAAACAGCTACATCCTCATAATAGTACGGTGTATTTACCTTCGCCATATCACTTCCCTGTAATGAGCTGTTTTCAGCTATAACAGGATGCGCCGAGGTATCTGCACTGAAATAGAAATACTCATTATGAGGCTCAGTCGAGAGTATATAACCATCCGGAGCCTTTGTCTCAACTATATAATACTGCGTATTATACTCCAGATTATCAGTACTCATACTGATATCAATTCTGCCGTTCTTATCAGTGGTATACTTGCCTAACGACTTGTATGAACCATCCGATGTGTATCCAAACAGCTCAAACTCTGCGCCCTCAAGCTGCTTTCCATAATTAGTCTTATCTACCTTATACAAGGTAAATGTATTACTCTTAATTACTCCGGCAGATGATTTTAACTCTTTGTAAACAGTCTGGTTATCCTTTCTGTCTTCTCCTTTTTCGACGCCCTCAAGCTTTGCTGTATTGCTGACATCCATCTTTATAGGATTGTATTGATCCGGCGTACCAAGCACCTTTGCATTCACCTGATATGTATAAGTAAGCATTATCGCCTTGCCATCAGGTATATCTGCACTGATTGTCCTGTATGATGTATCATTCCATTCATACGTACCATCTTTAGTTGTATACGCCCACTTACAGCCATCTACCGTATCGCCTGCTTTGTATGTGCCATCATCCTGCTTTATTGCCTGCCTGAACTGAACAGTAGCCGGCATTAGATCTATATACCACAATGCCTGTGGACTGTATGTCATAGTCTGGAATTGAAGCACATCTGTCAGCTTTAATGTATCACTATTAGGCAGATAGTCCTTGCCATCATGGTTTATTATAACTGTATAACGCAGCCTGTGATTATCCTCATCCCACTTGAAGTTCTTGGAAACAACCTTGTCGCCCTCAGTAGGATTATCACTACCAGACTCGCCAGGCTTTGACATGGTCTGTGTCTGATGAACCCATCCGATTTTGCTGTTTGTATTTGAGGATGCTGTGGCTATATTCTTATAATCCACTGATTTACCTGCCTCGAAATTTTCAAAATCATCTATCGTACACTTGTATACTACATATATGTGAGAGTTCTCAAACCAACCATGTATCGTTGTATTGTTCTCATCAGGTTTTGTAACCCTTGTAACAACGGTATTAGTGGACTCATCTAACGTTGTACTTGTTTGAATTCCGTTTATGAACCAGTCGCCGTCAGTTACGGTATACAATGTACCGTCAAAGTCAGGATATGTAAAGCCATCGTTATTCGGATATGCCAGCATTGTCTTTACGCTCTGCAGTGTGACACCATCCGGAAGCTTATCAGTGATGGTATACTCTGTTGCATCGGCATCCATAAGTACATCAACGCGCCATGTGAGTGTTCCATCGCTTTCTGTTGTTTTCAAATAAGTCTGACTTGTATTACCATTTCCATCAGTCTTTACAATCTTTGATGTCGTATGGCTGTAAGATGCAGATGCACTTGAATTTAAAGCTTCAAATTTATTCACATATTCAACTCTTCCACTTGGCGTTGTGTCGGCGGTTGTGCTGTATGTAAATGCGACTGTCCTTTCACTGTTGCTTATCGGATAATCCTTATTAAAGCTGATATTTACCGAGGTAAATCTGTAGTCATCAGCTTCTGATAATATACTAAAATCGGCCGTTTTTGACTTATTATTCTTATCCAGATATTTAACAGTAATGTCACCGATATATCCATCAAACTTTTCCTTAACCTGACTTACAAAATCATTCATCTGGGTATAAGTCATGTAATGACAATTCTTCTGGGATTTGGATGACATTGTATCAGCAATGCCAAACTCCTTAGGAAATCCCGATGCCGGAATTGTAAATTTTGCCTCCCACTTTAAAGTATACAGCCCATTATCTGTCTTTTGAGCATCAACAAGTCTCTTCGTAATATCCTGCTTTGTTTTTGGAACATTTACACTTGAAGAATCATCATATGACTTATCATCCTTAGTAAGGGTGGCCTTATTACTAAATTTCTGGTCATCAAATGTCTGCAATGCGTCTGTATAATATTTGACAGTATACTTATTACAGTTCTTATTTCCATCTGTAGGATTAAATGTAACCGATGTCACCTTGCCACTGCTGTCCTTGTTAATTGTATATCCAGCACTAGGTGATATGTCAATGCCTGTAATTTTATCAAACATATCATCTGTCAGGACAGCTCCCGCAATATCCTCACAGCTTTTATTTACTGTAACCGTCCAGATAATTCGGTTATTAGTCTTATCATATTTACCGGATTTCTCTATCAGATTTTTGTAATACTTCACGTAGCTGCTTGATGTATCTATGACAGTTTCTTTTGATTTTTGGTCTGTTGATTTACCGGTAACGAAATTAGTTGCCTGCCATGCAGCATTATTTCCCAAATCTCCGGCATTGGTCAGGTAATACCTGTATGTAATAGAACAGCTCTCACCTGCACTTAATTTTGGAAGCTTTGCAGTAAGTGTTGCCTTTCCCGCATCTGCCGGGTCATTCTTTCCTGTCGCTGTTGCAGTATAACTACTGTCAACTGCCTGACCGTTTTTCTTTATACTGTAGGTAAATCCGGTAGTATCAACCCTCATACCATTGCCGTTAAATTCATCTGTGATTTCGATATCATCAGGTGTACCTTTTCCGGAAGACACATCCACAGTAAACTCAACATAATAATTACCATTTTCATCAATACCAATATTATTATTATTTGTATTGCTCTTCTTTACTGAAATATCGTAGTTTAAGGAATCATTTCCATTCCAGTGGATATTATCCTTGTCTACTGTTATTGTGACATCACCACCGATATAGATATTCACATCACCGGAATCATTGGTCTTGCCCTCACCAAAAGCTTCTACCTTTGCCCAGCCATTTATATCGCTGCTGTTACCCTCAATATAACCATCTACAAACTTGATAAGAATTGCATATGTACCATCCTCATTCTTGATATATCTGTACTGAAACTGTTCTTTATCGCCGTTGTCATCACATTTTGTCTTCCAGTAATTGCACAGCTCATCCGGAATTGTCACCGATGGATCATAGACATAATAGTAATTCTTAACAGTATTGCCATTGGCATCTACCGTATCATTCTTTCCGATTCCAAAGTCCAGCTGAACCTCAAGCTTGAACTTCTCGCCGTTCCAGTCCACCGGTTTGCCCTCACTTGACATTTTGGTATATGAGCCATTTGATTGCAGTTTTTGAAGATTAACATAGTTTTCTGTGACATTATCTATGGTAAAATCCTTCTGATTCTGATCTGCTGCCGATGCAGGTTGTATAAGTCTGTATGCAGTAATGCCCAGCACTATAACAGCCATCGAAATAATAAATGTAGCAAGCTGTCTACGTCTTCTCACTCTTTTAAGCCGTTCTTTGCCGAGACGTTCCATATCCTTATCCATTCTGCATCCTCCTTTCATAGAGTTATATATAATTTCATTTAATTAATCTCTTAATCGTTATTCAACAGCTAATATATTACACCCTTTTGGTCACACAACGGTCACACGGGACTTTAAATCGGAATTTTCTATTTTTTTACCAAAAAGTTCCAAATAACACTAATCAATTTTGCCAATTTTAGACAACGGCCAGATGGCAAATGTGATTTTGCCGACCACCTGTTCCTCTGAGACACAGCCTATAGCTGTATTTCTCGAGTCAAGTGATACGCTTCTGTTATCGCCCATCACGAAAATTTTCGACTCCGGAACCTGATAAGGCAGCTCTATATTGCAGTCTCCTAAAGCTTTTTCCTTGAGATACGGCTCATCAATCGCAATATCGTTTACGTAAACAGTTCCATCATCCGATATATTGACCCAGTCACCCGGCATCGCAATAACTCTTTTTACAAGTATCTTGTTATTGTAATAAAAAGCTATGACATCACCTGTTTTAAAGTCATGCCCCTTTGATGCCATAAGCACCTGTCCCTCCTGTAACGTCGGTGACATAGAGGTTCCGGTCACCTGCAAAATCGGAAGCCACAGGTTTGCGACCAATATTGCTGCCGCTGCCACTACCACAAGTGTTCCTACGGTATTGAAGAGTGTTGCTGCAAATTTGTTGTTATACTTCACTCTTCTTAGCTCCTGACGTAGCTCCTTTATGCCAAGATCATCGCTATAACGGTCATAGTCGTCTGTCATGATACTGCGATAGCCCGATGTATCTTCAGTCTTCTCAGCACTTTTATTCTCAACTTCTTTATTCTCAACTCTGTTTTCTTCTGAAACCTTCCTTGATATTTCCTTTTCTATATGTACAGATATATCCTCCGGCCGGTTTTCCTTTTTAGTCTGCTGAAATTCCTTCTCTATTTCAATATTTTTTTCTATATCAGGAGTTATGTCTGGCGCCGGTGTTACATATTTGACCGGAATTATTTCCGCGATTTCCTGTGATATATTTTCATCAACATCTTGTGTCTGCTTTTGTACCTGCGTTACTTCTTCAGATGACTTAACAGGTGTTTCCATCATCTGTGCCAAAAGTAAATCAAGCCTATCCTCATTGGTAAGTGGTTTGTGTTCGACATCCTTTAACTCCTCGTCTTTGCTTAAATCCACTACATCAATATCGTTTTTGCTTTCTGCATTAGCCGCATCGTTGTTTTGATCAATCTCTGCAACTACCTTTTTATTGTATTCAGCATCTGTGTAGCTTTTTGTCGAATTTGTAAGGTTAGCTGATTTATTCTGCTTAATTTTCTTCTGTTCTCTTTTTTTTCTTAGCTCAATGTACTTTACGGCAGCTCTTGCCAGAGCATATATTGCCTTTTTATATATTTTTTCTATCATTCTTTTGTCCAATTATCCATTTCATAACCACAAAATATTGCTTCTATATTATTTTCTTGTCAGATTATTTGAAGCCATGGATATTACGGCAGCAAATTTCTGGATTTCCTCTGTTGCTGACGTGAGTTTATTAATTGCAGCATTGATATCACCCGATGTCTTTACCTCACGCTCAAGTGTCTGAATATGTTTTTTTGTCTCGTCAAGCTCTTTTCTTAAGTGTTCAACCTCTTTACTTCTGTCTAAAAGCATCTCTAGCAGCTCACTTCTGCTAAGCTTCTTTAATTCTTTTGCTTCCATATTCACAATCTCCATATATCAAAACAACCAAAGAATAGCTTACTATATCTTTGGTTGTCATTTATTATCTGTATTATATTATAAAATTAGAATTCAAATTTCTTTGCAAAATAAGCATCAAGCTCATCAATTGCGATACGCTCCTGCTCCATTGTGTCACGGTCACGTACTGTTACGCAATGGTCTTCCTCTGAGTCGAAATCATATGTCACGCAGAATGGTGTTCCGATTTCATCCTGACGGCGATATCTCTTTCCGATTGTTCCTCTGTCATCATACTCACAGTTGTATGTCTTTGAAAGCTGCGCAAATACCTTTTCAGCACTCTCATTGAGCTTCTTTGACAGCGGAAGCACTCCAATCTTTACAGGTGCAAGTGCAGGATGGAAATGGAATACTGTTCTTACATCCGGCTTCTCCGGTGTACCGATATCCTCCTCATCATAAGCTGCGCAAAGGAAAGCAAGTACTACACGGTCTGCACCGAGTGATGGCTCGATAACGTATGGCAGATATTTCTCATTCTTCTGGTCATCGAAGTATGTAAGATCCTGTCCCGAAACTTCCTGATGACGTCCGAGGTCATAATCTGTACGATCGGCAATGCCCCACAGCTCACCCCATCCGAATGGGAATAAGAACTCGATATCTGTAGTTCCCTTTGAGTAGAAGGCTAACTCTGCAGGATCATGGTCACGCAGTCTCATCTCCTCCTCCTTGATTCCGAGAGAAATGAGCCAATCACGGCAGAAGCCTCTCCAGTACTGGAACCACTCAAGATCTGTTCCAGGCTCGCAGAAAAACTCAAGCTCCATCTGCTCGAACTCACGTGTTCTGAAGGTGAAGTTACCAGGTGTAATCTCGTTACGGAATGACTTACCAACCTGTCCGATACCGAACGGAATCTTTTTACGTGATGTACGCTGTACATTTTTAAAGTTTACAAAGATACCCTGTGCTGTCTCAGGACGCAGATATACTGTATTCTTAGCATCCTCTGTAACACCCTGGAAGGTCTTGAACATGAGGTTGAACTGTCTGATATCTGTGAAATTGTGCTTGCCGCATGACGGACATGGAACATTGTGCTCCTTGATGAAGTCTACCATCTGCTCATTTGTCCAGCCATCAACTGATGTCTCAAGCTCAATACCATTGTCCTGCGCAAAATCCTCAATGATTTTGTCTGCTCTGAATCGCTCATGGCACTCCTTACAATCCATAAGCGGATCTGAGAAGCCGCCGAGATGTCCTGATGCAACCCATGTCTGAGGATTCATGAGGATGGCACAGTCCACACCTACATTATAAGGATTCTCCTGGATAAATTTCTTCCACCAAGCTCTTTTTACGTTGTTTTTAAGCTCTACGCCCAGGTTTCCATAATCCCATGTATTTGCAAGGCCTCCGTAAATTTCTGAGCCCGGATATACAAATCCTCTTGCTTTTGCTACCTGTACGATTTTGTCCATGGTCTTTTCCATAATTCTTGTTTCCTCTCTATCTTATGATTTATTTGTATTCTTAATTATAATTAAATTACAATTTAATAATCTTAATTATTATATATAGTATATTTAAGTATAAGGATGATATCAATTATTTTAATATTAATA
>ERZ1034871.217-NODE-217-length-34318-cov-15.630826_pt1 | contig 34318 bp, 48 predicted proteins | sample MGYA00520631_ERZ1034871 | MGnify/ENA primary metagenome ERZ1034871 (study PRJEB33766, sample SAMN09781721) | gut metagenome | biome: gut microbiome | host: Homo sapiens | place: Madagascar | study: EMG produced TPA metagenomics assembly of the PRJNA485056 data...
AAGTCCTACTTTTCTATCCGGTGTAAGTCCTCTGTTCCTCTGGAATACTTCTACGCACTTTCCGAGGTAGTCTGTCCACCCCTCGTTGTAAGACAGCTTCGTAAAGCCATATACGTCTCTGAGTGTGCGTCTAAGCCATCTGATAGCTGTGATACAGTTGTGCGTCTGTCCAGACCAGAGAATGTGTTCTTTAGCAAACTTCTGTGATCCAACGCCAAACTTGTTGTCAACCGACAGTGCGTTAGTATCGAACCCTTTTCTCATAGCAATCTGCCATTCTCCAACACGGGAATTGTTCAAGTAATATCTCTTGTCACCTTTCCAGGATTCATCTACCGGCTTAGGTGTCGGTGTTGTGGTCGGCTTCTGTACTGGGGTTACTGTACCGCCCAGGTCTTTATAGACATAGTTCACATCTACATTTCCCTGGATTCCAGGGATGGAGCCTTTCGATGTGTACTGCCACATATCAATTCCGTCTACTCCGGCAGATTTGGAGCCGTAAGATGCAATCCACAGAGAATATCCCCATGTCTGGCCGATATAGTTCTTATACCAAGATGTAGATGCATAGATTCCGGCTTTATAGCCATGTGCCACCATTGCGTCACAAAACGCTTTTGCATTGGCTTTCGCAACGCCCTGTGTTCCTGGCTGTTCGCTGTCGAAATATACAGGCCATGCCGGAGAATGTCCTTTCAGAAGTCTTAATGCGTGGTTGATTTCTCCATATACCGCACCTGTAGTCTTTGCGTAAGAATACAGGTACACACCGTAAGGGATGCCAAGACGCTCACATTCAGATACATTTCTCAGCCATTTTTTGTCATCCTGTCCTGTCTGATCTTGTCCATATCCGCATCTGATGATAGCACCTACAATTCCGGATGCTTTTACTTTCGCCCAGTCGATGTTCCTGTTATGTTCAGAAACATCGACTATCCTATTCAATATATCCCTCCTGTTTTAAGTGTTCTTTCGTTTCTGCAATCTCAGTTTCATGCTCTTTCATGAATTTTTCTGCATCCGCTTTTTCCATGCCATAGTGTTCTGCCAATTCGTCTACAGTATAGCCGTAGGCACAGCTTTTGACTACTTCGCAAATGGTCTCTTCACTCATTTTTTTCATAATTACTTAATTTCCTTTCTATAAGATACTATAATTATGGAAAAAGTTCAGAAAAATATCGTTCCCGTATTTTTCTGAATTAAATAAAAATAGCGTCTCTTGGATGAACCCCACGTATTTGATAATGGAAAAATTCAAAGTAATTTATATTGCATTAATTAGGATTTGAGTGTTAATATTCCAAAGCCTACTAACGATACATCGTTCGAATAATTTGTACAAACTAAATATGCACCGTGATTAGTTTCCATTTTTATTCTTCCGTATCCAACAACTACATTGGCAACTTGCATATAAATTGGAAGCATTTGACTAAATTCAATGTCAAACGGAATTCCAGCCATAACGAGACCGTCATTAATGTTTGTAATTCCACCTCTCGTTGTATTTGTAACTTCAACATATATATGATTATGATCTATATGTCTGTACGTTAAGTTCCAACCATTATTACTGTAAGTTTGTACTGTTGGATCATAATCAATTTTTTTATTTAACTCACTAGCATATTTCACGATAGTTTGGTTGTTTAGTTCTACAAATTTCCAAGTAGATGCAATTCTTTTTTTAATGGAATCAAACAGAACTCCTAATTTCGCTCTGCTTGTTATTGGAGTAGAATCTTCTATGATAATATCATCCGTATCGTTCACTTCTGTGACTTGTGGAAGATCTTTTATGTATTTTCCGTATATTTTCTGCGCTTTTAAATTAGCCATTTGCATCATCCTCCTTTGATACTGCTAATGTTTGTGTGGCCATGCTTTCAAGTTCTGAAATTCTTCGTTCAAGTTCATAGATATCGTCTTCTGTAAGTATTTTTTTTAATTTTACTCCATTATTCCAATAAGGTTGTGAAAGACTTTGAATAATAGTATTTGCATTAGTGTCACCAACTTTTAATTTTACTGAAACACCAGATTCTTCGTTTTCTGTAGTTGCTTCAAACAAATTATAACTTGATTCGTTTATTTCCCTTTTTAGGTTTCCTGTCATATTCCCTCCGGCTGTCGGGACATAAGGCTGTCCGGATCCGGAGAAAACTTCATTTGCCGGAAAGTTAACATCTGTTTCTCCGTTTACTTTCCTTTCACATCCACCGATCGTTACAGTTCTTTCTGCTCCCCATCGTACTGTAGTAATTCCCTCTGTTCCGTCAAATTCCGTTCCATTAATTTTAATGCTATTCTTTAAACTTGAAGCTTTTATGTTCGATAATTCAATAAAAAGAGCCTCTCTACCATCTGTATTTCCACTCCCACTTGCATCTCCTGTTATAGATACCAAAAACGGAGCAGCAAGCTTTATGGCTTTTTCTACTGTCATTAAAGTTTTCAGCATTCCGATAGTTAGTTGTAAATCTTCGGTTTTGGTGTGAAGTAAGACAACATCGTCATCCGAAAGACTATCCGCTTTATTTAATTCTTCTATATATACATCTGCCATTTTATCACCTACTTACTATTGCGTCAGACAAATCATCTACCAGCGTCTCTACTTTTTTCACAAGATTATCATAATCTGTTTTCTTTACATATATTTCATCACTTTTATGTGAAGAATATACAGTCGACGTACTGGTCTGTGTGTCATCGATACCGACTTTCCCGGCCACAATTTGATTAGCTTTATCTATAGCATCTTGTGCCTTTTTTGATGCATTATTCGCATCTTTTATGGCTTGCTGTATGCTTTTTAAATCAGCTTCAAAATCTTGTTTTGTAGCCAGTTCTTTTATTGTCCCTGCAGAAAAGCATATAAAAACTTTTTGATCTTCTACAGCTTCGTCTATAGTAACTGCAAATTCTCCGGGGAGCATCTTGTTTGCATCAAAATCTTTTAATTGTCCCCTACGCATTTGAATTGCCATATATATATTCTCCTTTCTATCCAGGAATCCACTGTACAAGCGAAACTCCGGGTGGCGGTTGTATTGGTCCCTGTCCTCCGCCATTGCCAGAATCTCCCCCGGCAGTATATCGTAGTACATAATTCCATCCTTTTGAGTAATTGTAATACCTGCAAACCCATATCTCTGTGCCCGTTTGATCTCCTGGTTCTGGATGCCCTCTACTGGATGAAGCTTGTACCATCTGTCCTCCACCGATATACATAGCTGTATGATACTTTACGTTCAAAAGGACATCCCCTCGTTGCATACCGGCACCTGTTGAACGATTAACGCTTGATGTAACATCGGAAAAGCCACATGCCCGAAAAACGTTATACATATTCCCGGTATATGTGGCACCGTTTGATTTGACTGGAACTCCGGCCTGTTGCCATGCCGATATTAAAAGAGAGGAGCAGTCATAATCTGGATTTCCCCACCGATTCGCTTGGCTGTAACCATGCCTGTTGTCGTTGGCTATTCCGATAGCCCATTGAACCGCACTTTCTGTTTTTGTCATATACCATTCTCCTTAAAATACCGTACCGCTTGCTGTTCTTCCAGCGACCAATTTCCCATTTTTGTAATCTAAGTAACTTCCGTCCGAGAATACTGCGCGTCCAGTTTTTGTTTGTCTTCCTCCGGTTATAAGCTTGTCTGTATTAATGCTAATTGAATTGCCCCATATCTCGGTAGTTCCATTATTTTTAAGGATTACAGAAGAATGTCCACTACCACCATATGCATATATACTCAGTCCTTCTGAACCATCGCCTGTAGATTTTACATATTCTACTATTCCGACCAGTGTACCTTTGCCACCATATATTTCAACATGTCCATTATTTATCCTAATGGCATATTTGTCGCTCGGATCATTTGAGTAATATCCGTTTACCCCTAATGTTCCGACAACTTTCCCACTCGCATTTTCGATAGCACAATGCCCGTTTGTGTTGTTGTAACCACCAAGCGTCAGAGTTCCAGAATGTATCCAGTCGCAGTTAATACCTACAGCGGAAAGTACATTAACTACTGCATTTCCATTAGAATCCAACCCGGCGTTCCATGTCTTACCACCATCTGTAGACACCGCAAATGCATTACCAACCATTTTCCAGATAATGTTCGAATCTTCCAACCGTTCTTTGTTGTGGAGATAAAATATAACTGATTTATCTTCTTTGATTTCTTCAGTCTTAAAAAATCCCATTCCCTGTGTCATTAAGGCTGTAAGGGACTGAACGGCTTCATCATATTTACTAATTTTTTTTTCGGTAATTTTTGAAGATTTTTGAATAGCTTTGGTTTCTGCGCTTACATATTTACTACTGTTTCTCACAGAATTTTCAGCCGAGCATTTAAGTTGAGTAAATCCAAGGAAGTTAAATGTAATGTCTGTAAGAATCGTCCTGTTCGTCTTTCCGGCACGATCAATCACATAGGCAAGATCCATAAACTCTGTCAAAGGATAAGATAAATGTTCACCAGAAAAATTCATAAATGTTAATCCTACAAGCTTTGCCCCCACTGTATTTACAAGAAGATTTTTATCTTCAATAAGCGAATTTTCTATTGACAAAATGTACCCATCAGTGCCGTAAGTATATGTGTTTTCATTATCCGTTGTTTGCACGCCTGTAATCTTTATGTTTTCAACTCCGGTTGTTAACCCGATCTTCCACTGTGTTAAAAAGTGGAAATTATCAGCCAACTCAAATGTTCCATCATCGGCATTGTTTCCGCTTGTGTAGTAAGTAGTGGCATCGGAAAGAATATATCCACTTGTCTCTTCCGCATCTACCAAATGAACACCTAATGTACGTCCGTCTCTGAGCCGGAATCCATCATGTTGCTTTGATATTAAGTGATAAGGATTTCTCTGTTTGTGTCCTACCGAATGAACGCCTAATGTACGTCCGTCTCTGAGCCGGAATCCATCATGTTGCTTTGATATTAAGTGATAAGGATTTCTCTGTTTGCGTTCTACCGAACGATACATAATCCCGCAAGACTCATCCGTTAACAGCTCTAATCCATCGTCAAAATAGCCACCGTCCATGTTGGAACCGCTTGCGTACAACTCTTTGTTCCAGTCAAGATCATCGTAAAAAAATTCATTAATATCATCACCAAAACTTCCACCGTCCATATTTGAATATGTCACATACTTTTCAGTGATGATGTCTGTCTCAAATTGACCGCCGTCATAGTTTTGTCTTGGATCATCAAACCACCCACCGTCAAGATCGGTCATTCCATCAAAAAGTGTCATGTCGTAATCTGTAATCTGTAAATGGTTGTCCGCATTCATCCATGCATTTCCACCAGCGATCATGGATATTAATCCAACAATCTGTCTGTGAGTAGTGTTTGTCGGTGCTTCTTTTACGGTTATATCTTCTCCGTTAAAATGCACTGTGTCTAACTGTACTCCGCACGTTCTGCAAGAATCTATCAATATTTCAGACAGTTTGAGGGGATATTTTAAATGCGTTGTATAATCACGATCAAGCTTATATGCATCATCGTAAGCAGAAAAGCTTACGGTATCTCCATAGCTTTCCGGGTCAATTACGGTATAAGTGCCACTTTTTATAGTCAGATCACCTATATCCGTGCTAATTGACTTATACAATGTTATCTTTGCACCGAGAAAGCTATGAACTCTATATCTGTCATCTGCGTTGTACAGTTTTACTGTAATTTTTCTGGACACAACATTACCGAGTGGCAAGCTTTGTGTACCAGCTCCATCAACAATGTTGTTGCCAGATATTAAAAATTCGGATCGGCCAAGATTTAACACTGTGCCATCCAAGAAAGTAACCCTTGCAGATGGATACCAGTCACTACGTCCGTATATAGCTTTCTTATATGCATTGCTAATGTGTATCATAGTGGATTCACCCCGATTATGTTAAAACTAAGGGATTTGTACTTTTCTTCTCCCTCTTTTAATGTCCCGATATCTACACTTCCTTGTGTGACGTAAAACGGTGCTTCTCTCCATCTTCCGTAATACACGGAAAAATAATATAGTTGCACCTGCCTTTGATTTACAATCATCTGTAAAAGGCTTGCCATTTCCGATATGCTTATGTCGCTTCCCTCATAAGCGTAAGATTCTACCGTGAACATCGGTTCATTGCACATAACGCCACTCATTAATCGCTCTGTTCCCTCTGTAGAGGTAGTGGCAAAGCTGAATTTGAATGTGTCTGGCTGATGAATAGTCCGACCATTAATCTTAATCACTTGCTGTGCCATTTTACCTACCTCCCGAGTTCGAATACATTCTGTCCGTTGGACATCTGCATTTCTTTTGCTGTATTAATAAGCTGTTCAAGTACCGTTCTGCTGTCCAGATTTACCACAAGTTTTATCATTCCTGTGCCTTTACCGCTTTCTTCACTTACGATTTTTCTTAACAGATTTTCCGGCATCTCCAAGTTGTTTCCCTTTGTCTGGTCACCAAGCACCGCTAAAAACGGATTTCCGGCCGGAATAACCGCCCCTTGTGCAAGATATGGAATTCTGGTGTAATTTGCATGGGAAAGATTAATTCCTTTACCGCCAATACCTGGAACCCAATCCGGTACTTTAATGTGATTCAGTCCGTCCACTAATCCGTTAATTGCATTAATAATCGCTCGATTCAATCCATTAAATAGGGCGATAACCATATTTACAGGTGCTTTAAAAATTGAGTAGATTAAGTTAGCAGCTCCACGGAGTATGTTTAGTATTCCTTTTAGTGCCATATCTACGTTCCCTGAAAATACTCCTTTTAAAAATGTGACAAACCCAGAGCATATCTGTTTAATGCTGTTAAAAATCCCTTTAAAGCTGTTAAGAAAAACTTCCACTACATCTCCAATTACTCCGAATTGAGCGTGCCAATCAGTGGCAAATACTCCTTTTATCCAGTCCATAAGCTTTGACATTACAGCTTTAAGCTGATCCCAGTGAGTGATAATTAATACAATAGCTGCAACGGCTAACGCAATGGCAATAGGTATTACATTTGAAGCCACTGCAAATCCTTTGAAAGCCGTAACGATCATAGAAATTGCTCCAGATAATCCCCCGGCACCAGTGAATACGCCTATAAGGCTTGTAATGGCACTTTTTATTCCAAGTACAAGAGGTGATATCTTCGATGATGCAAAGGCTCCAAGTAATGAAGCTCCAATTGCATCTATAATCCATTGATGCTCTCCGAGAAAATCAAACAAACCCGCAAGTAGATTAATAAGAAACGGAAGTCCATTTTCTATCAAGAACTTAAGCATTGGTAAAATGATATTCGTATACAGTCTTTCTAAGAAACTTCCAATAGCTTCTATCAGCGGTGACATGGATTCAAACAGATTCTTAATCGAATTAAGTAGTGGATAAAAGTCCAACGATCCCGCCCACTGAGCCGTATCCCACACAAGACGATTGATGATATCAAGTACCTTTTGGAAAGCATCTGCTATAGCCTGTATAATGGCCGTTCCTACGGCGTTTTTATTCCAAGCTATATCTAATTGCCTTGCGATATTCCCGACCGTTGTAAGCAGTCCCTGTGTGATTTGTAACATGGTAGACAGTATCTGTGTACCTGTACCATTCGTCCAGACTTCCAACATACTACTGCCGACACTCTTTGCCAGTGCTCCAAGCTCCGATAATGCATACTTAGCAGCATCAATTGTGTTCTTTCCCTCACGCTCCCACGCTTCTTTGAACGGTTGGAATATCTGCCCCAGCACATCCTTGATTTTTTCGAAAATCGGCGGTGCATCTATTGGAACTTCTTCAAACATTTTGCTGATTGGTGTTCCGTTTGCACCGGATCCAGACGGTGTTGTGTCGGTATCCTTATTTGTTGTGTACCGATTAATTTCATCGAGCGGTGACAGGTAGTCTTTCGCTGCTTTTGTGGCTTTCTTCGTAGACTTGGCGGTCTTGTCCAGACTGGCAGCATAATCTTTTTGTACTGCCAACGCCTTTGTGTACGTCTTGTTCCCGGCAAGATAACTGAAGAACATTCCTACATAAGTTATGGCTGTGCTGATAAGGTCAATGAATCGTGACAGTATCGGTGTCACAACTGTCAGAATCGGACTGAAAGCTGTAGCAAATGCATTTTGCAATCTGATAAGGCTCCCCCACAAAGTAGATATATTTGCGTTTGTGGTTTTGGAGTATTGAGCAAGATTATTGAATCCACCTATTATTCCTTGTGTAAGAGCACTAAGAATTCGAAAAACACCGCTAAACAATAGAGACATCGTAAGCATTCTTCCGATACTCATTCTTGCTGATCCGGCTGATTTACTAGCGTCTTTGAATGACCTACTCAGTTTTGAATTGGAATTTGCAGTTTTGTTATTAGCACTGTTTACTCCAAAAAGTTTTTCTTTCAAGGAAACCAAACCAGTACCGTAACTTGCAAGTTTGCTTTTAATGCCGGAATACGATGTGTTTAATCGGTTCTGCATATCAGCAAGTCTTCTTTCTGCACTCGCAAGTCTTTCCATGTCTGCCTGTGCTTCTTTGGTGTTAACACCAGTCGAAAAGGCTTTTCCAGAAACTTCCAGATCAATAAGCTCCGACCTTGCGTATTTAATGGTGTTCGCAAGTTCATCTATGTCATACTGCATTTTTTTATAAGTCGAAGTGTTCTTTTTCCCTCCGTTTGCTACAAAACGTTCCTGTGATGAAATAAGCTGATTGAGTTTTGCTTCTGCTTTTGAAATTTGATCGGATATTTCCTTGTATTCAGTAGTTTGGATGCGCTGATTTGCATAGGATGCTACCTTTTGCCGTAACGATTCTACCTTTTGTTCTTGTGCGCTGTATTCGTTATTCAATTTTGCAAAAGCATCTATTTGCTTATTGATGGCGTTTTTTGCAGACACTCCCAAATTATCTACCCTGTCGGCTGCTCTTCGCAATCCGGCTTCAATTTCTTGTGCGCCAGCCTTTACGCCATCAGTTCTGATTTTTGTGTTGATAACAATACTTCCATCTTCTGTCATGTATTGTCCTTTCTACCGCTAAATATTTGCGGTCAGCGGATATCTCCACATGATACCCGGTTAATTATTTACGAGTCCGAATATTCTTCTTAATTCTTCTTTTTCTTCTTCGCTTCGCTCTGGTGTCGCTTTAAGATCAACAAGTTCTTTGTTGCTAGAATAGAATTCTTTTTCCCAACTATCCAATTTCTTTCCTTTCGAGACTTTTTCACGAATGTTAGTGATAGTGCTGAACAGAGATTCTCCAATCTCCATGAAAAGTCCCATGAACGTCCACCAATGCAAGTACTCTTTCTCGCGAATATCCTCATGTGCCACTTTATTAATGGCCGGAATCAGAATCTTTGCATCTTTTTTCCAATCCATAAGTTGTGGTTTTTTCTTATCTCCCTTAAATCCGCAGTCGATAAACTCTTTCGCTGTCTTTAAAGCTTCTTCCCAGTCTTCCGTTGGAAGATTATCAAAGTCTTCGTAGAATATAGCCAGAATCGTTGTGTATATCTCCAAGTTTTTTTCTTCCTCTGACATTCCGGCTACTATATCGGGATCATTAATAGCGCAAAGAATATCTAACACGGCTCTGTAATCTGAGCGTATTCGATATTCTTTGCCGTTTACTTTAACAGATTTGGGGAGTTTCCAGACATCCATTAGTTGTGGTACTTGGCCACATACTTATTTACACGGCGCTGTACCTTTGTTACGTTGGTATTTAAAGTTTTCTCAATAACCTGTGCTACACCATCAAGCACCTGTTCCATAAAGATTTTCCCGTCATCCATAGGAGAAAAAGGACCAAGAATAGAAAAGAAAGCTTTTTCCGCATCCGCATTAATCAAATACGAAAGCTGATCTGAAATTTCTTTTTCTGCTTTCTTTACAGCTTCTAAACTGTCTTCTTCAGGCATCTTGTAATTCTTCCAAAAAGATACAACCTCTTCATATCTTTCAACGATGTTTGTGTCGTTTGGTGCAAATACCAACTGCCCTAGTTTTTCATGTGTGTGTTTGTCTATGATTGGTACTTCAATCTTTCCAGAATCAACCGAGATACAAAGTTGATTGTTGTTTCTTTTTTTTGGTAACTTGTTGCTCATATTATTCCTCCTATTAATAAATCGTTACAGTACTTCTTTTCCTGTAGAAAGACTAAGCGGGATTGTTCCGGCTGTGAATTCTGGATTGCCAGAAGCAAGCGAAGTAGCACTTACATATCCCTCTGTTCTCTTGCCGTCAGAAGATACTTTAAACGGAATATTCACGCCAGATGTATCTCCACCATAAGACTGAGGTTTTACCATAACCTCTTCGACATATGCAAGGTGGTTTGTCGCACTTGTATCTTCCACAAGGACTTCCAACATAAGTGTTTTGCAGTCCGCTCCTTTCAAACGTTTCATTGCAATATCCCTAATCTTCGGATACAGCTTTTTGTCCGGGTTTGCGTAGTATGTATCTGCATCCATAGACGGCTCATATCCATTATCTGTTGTTTTTGTCTGACCAAGAATGTTCTTCTTCGTCTCTGTATCCGGGTTCAGATCGACCGACATATCGTCAATGTCATCACCAAGGATTTCCCACGTAGCACTTGCTACTGTCTGCTTGAAACTATAGTCCAGATAATGTGCGAGTGCTTCTCTGCTAAGATTTCCCATATTATAGTCCTTTCTACCGTTAACTTTTTACGGTCAGCGAACATCTCCAATTGATGTCCGGTTAATTAGTTCTTATGAATACATTTCTGTATTTAAGAGACACACTAATCACCCAGTCTTGCACATTGTTTTCGTATGTTTTGTCAAGATATGATGGTGTGATTCTTGTAATCTCTTCTATTTTTCGTTCCTCTGTAAGTGTTGGGTAAGATGTAAGCTTATGCTTTTCGCCATCAATCACGACTGTTTGCCGTTCCAACCATTTACCTACACTATCAAGAAATTCCTTGATATCAGCTTTCATATTCGGAGAATCACGGGATGTCCTGTACACGATATAGAATGGGTAGTTGCAAAGCTGATTCACCTTGCCTGTTACCGATTTTTTCTCCTGTGCAATCACCGCACCGGATACCGGATAAAATGCTATTCCATCATCTTCTTTCAGAGTGGAGAATTTAAACACTTCTCCAGTTTCCAGTCCCGGATACTGATTCAGCAAATCTTTAAGTGCATTTGTTACAATGTCGTATCCGTCAACATCGTATTTTACTGTTTTTTTACTATCCACCGCCTGCACGTTTCTTCACTCCTTTTAGCCAGGTATCGCCAAATTCATCTTTGGCAAAATCAAACCAGTGATCTGTCGCAAAAGGGTTTGACTCTTTCGAAAACTGAATATCACGGTCTGTTACTACTTTTTTTGCTTTTGGCCTTGCCCACGGCGAACCAGTTTCCGGGTCTACCATAACTTTTCCCATGTACAAAAATCTTGCGTAAGGACCATATCCGGCATAAACCTTTCCACTACCTTTCAAGGATTCATTCTGCACACTAGTAGTATCAATCAACATTCCGTCTCTTTGTGGAATATACTTTTTTGTGCCTGTCCATACCTGTTCATCTAACCAAAGTTGAGCATCTTGGAATTGCTTTTCGAATCGGTCAAGATTCACATTCACTTTGATGTCAGCTTCAACTATCGAGATGTTCGGAAAATGGAACATTCTGCTACGTGCCATTTACTTTCCCCCTATCTCAAAATGTGGGATAAGTGTGTATGTTCCGACATTGGTGATTAAGAATACATTGTCGTGGTTTTTGTTCATATAATCATAAAAGCCACCGTCTCTCCGGCTCTGATAGTCTTCGTCTGCTATCATCTTTTCGTCATGTTTGCCCTCAATGAAAAAGTCACCGCTTGCAAATGTGACGGTATGTCCAAGTGTATCGTTAATTTGTTTCGCCCATTTTTTAGGCTCAAGATACTTTTTGCCATCTACTACTTTTTCATCGGATGCCATGCGATACAAAACATGGAGTGATGCAGTGTCAGCCGTATCAAGTCCTGTTTTTTCAATGTTTGCAGATTTATCAACAATGAGCTGGACACCTTTAATTACGGTCGGATACCAAAATATTTCATCTTTTTGATTCACATATTTGTTGAATACAGTTATGGTTTTGTCATACATTGGTATCACCTCTCGTTAATAAAACTTCTTACCGCATTTTTTACACTTCCATATGTGCCTTGTTTCTTTTATCCCATTTCCGATATCTTCCAGATACGTTCCGGCATGGATTTTCTTTTTGTGTTTGCAAAATAATTTATTGATGATTCTTAACACGCTTTCCTCATAATCCGGCATACAAAAGGCAAATGCCCTTGTCGTTGGTTACTCCGGCAAGATACTCTGTAGCAACGTTTAGCAACAAGGCATTTTCCACTTTTTTATCCATAGCTGCCTGAGCATACACATTGCTACTTATATTACTTCCAGTAACATAGGATATGCTTTCGTTCCCCGAAGAAACAGAAGAGACGGCCTTGTTAACGACCGTCCCATCTTCTCTCTGTATAGTTCCTATTGTATCCATAAAAGCCTTTTTAATCTGATCAATTTGATACATGGTATCAGCAACCGCACAGACAGCCTTTTGTACTTTCGTTTTAGCTCGCTCATTTTCTGGAAGTCCGTCTACAAGGCGGTCGAAAGTATATTGGTCTATGCGGTCACTGGCACGATCTGCATATTTTAGGAAGTTACTTTCCGGAACAGCATCACCATAGAATTCGTTTTTGTAAAATTCATAATCTGTGTACGCCATAATACTCACCCTGCTACTTCTGATCTGCTTTTGTGGTAGATCTTCTGCCTTTGTTTTCGCCTTTAATTTCTTTGTATTTGTTTGTATTGTTCTCCATCAACTGAGCACTCGTTTCATGCTCAGTTGATAAAATTCTTCCTGTTTCCAAGTCTTCAAACCGTCTCATGCTTACTCACCTTTCTTATTTTTAAAGATAAGGTCAGGCATTACAGATTTTGTTCCGTAATGGTAGAAGAGTTCAATGCCATATGCTTCTGAAAGAGGAATCTTCTCAGCGCTGTATGGTGTGGATTTAACAGGCTGTGCGATAGCTCCATCCACCATCACGATCACATCAACGTCTGTCGGCATGTGCACGCATGAGAATGTTTTTACGCCATGATAAGCGTAGAACTCTTCGTCAGCCACGCCAACACCCGGCACTGTAACTTTGTCCAGATATGTGCGGATTTTTCCGTAGAATTTCGGTGTACAGATCATGTTCATCATAGAACGTGGTACTCCGTCCACATATTCATTCTTGGTAGTTTCGCACTGCTGAATCATGGTTTCAGCCTGTTCCTCAATAGCTGTAATACCTGTTAAATCAACTTCTGTCGCATCTGTTCCGGCAACTTTGAAGAACTCAGTGTCGAGTTCTGCGATCATTCTAAGCGCATGGTTTGCTGTTCTTTTTGCAATAAGTCCCTCTACTCCGAGAAGAGATACGTCTTTTTGTTCAACCTCTTCTACGATTTCCTTATCTACATCAATCGGAATCGTAACCGGCTTTCCTTTTACTCCATCACCTTTAGATGCACCTCTGGCGGTTCCGTAATTCTTAGATGTCGCATTTGCGAATCGTTTTGCTTCTACGGTTCCGGCAGACGGATCACCGGAAAGTTCGGTATTCTTCATTTTTCCAGAAATAGTGTTCTTCTGGACGTTTTCGATGACCTTTCCGTACTCTTCTGCAAGAAGCATTTTTCCGGTTGGGTCAAGTAACATGTTTAATGATGTAATTCTTGTTGTTTCTGCCATTTTTGTTCTCCTCTAATTCTTTAAGGTCAACGACTATCCTCTATTGATAGCCGGTTCACAGTATGGTTTTACCAAACAGTTCCAGGAACAAACGGCTCTGCTTTCTGTTCACTTCCACCTTTTTCTGTAGGTGTTGTGAATACAGGTGGTGTCTTACCATCCGTCACGAAAGCATCTTTCTGAGATTCTTTCAGCTCTTTCATGTAATCATCAAGACCAAGAATCTTTTCGCCCTCACGTTTCAGACCCTTATCTTTAATCATGTTGATGATTCCTGTTTTGGCAAAATCAGAACTGAATTTCTCGCCCGCAAGAGCCTTTGTCAGAACATCGTTGAAGTCTCTTTCTTCAATCTTCTGGTTGTACTCTTTTTCACTGGCATCAAGCTTGTCTTTCCATTCTTTTTCCGCATTCTTAGCTTTTGTCTTCCACTCATCACGTTCTCTTGTGATCGCATCGAAGTCTTTTCCCTCGAACCCGTCCAAAGTCTCTTTCGCTGTTTCATACTGTGTTTTAAAGTTGTCACGTTCCTGTGTCAGAGTTTCTACTTTTCGTGTCTGCTTATCATAGTCAGATACGCTTTTGTAATTCTCTTTCACTGCATCTTCGATTGTCTTTTTCTGCTCATCTGTAATTTCAAGACCAGCATCTTTGATAATCTGAATAATATTTTTCATGTTGCATATCCTCCTCAACGTCTCTTATTAACCGCTTCGTCTGCGGTAGGGATTCAGACAGATGAACCTCTGTCGGGGTAATCGGGACACACGGAATCGAACCGTGGACATAAGTCTTTTTTTAAAAGAGATGATTGTGACTTTTGTTCTACCATTGAACTATATCCCGTTAGTGGTTGGTGTAAGTGTTCCCTCTATACAGTTCCAACCACTGTTACGGCTATTTGACGGTCAATCTGCATATTGTTCCGTAACTAACTCTATACAGAAAAAGGATAGCCGGACATGAATCCATGCACCATACTGTGCACTATCCTTTGCGGATAAGAATTTATCATATTATATCTTTAGGAGGTAACATAAGATGACGGTTCCCTAAGTCCGCAAGCTTAAGGGAAAACCTAACGGGCGTTTGACCGCCCTTTAATCAGCATTCCGCTATTAGGTTTAATTGAAAGGAGGTGTATCAAGAAAAGAAAATGTCCTATGTGATTCACCATGTTTATTGTATAATGTAGAGGTAATAAACTTGTCCCCCGTGATAGAGTTTATCAAGAGCCATTATGTGTTATTTAAAACCTTTTACATCTCTGCAAGCTTCTTGATTTGCCTTTGAATCTCTTTCCGCTCTTCCGCAAAATCTGAATCCATCACCATAGAGGAAAGCATGTCGTACACTTCTACCATAAGTTTCCCGACACTTTCCATCAGTTTGTCTCTGTGTGCTTGATCTCCGTTCTGTTGATACATCTCTTTCGCCATAATGTACTGGTCATATAGTGCATCAATGTTTTTGTCGTACTTTCCGTTACTGTACTTTTTAATAAGGTTTTCCGATGCATCCGCAATCATCCCCGGTACGTTTTCACATTCCAAAGATTTCATATTACACAATGTAGATGTAATCATGTACATTGCCTGTAAGTTAGACATATTTAAGTCTTTCTTTGCAGATGCTTTCTCACGTTCAAGCTGTTCTTCCAAAATCTTTTTAATCTCGCTCATTTATTGCACCTCGATTCCTTTCATTTTCTTTTTGTATTTGTCGTGAATCTCCGATTGAATTTCTGTGATGTATACCATGTCGTATCCGGTAGATATGAAGTCGTTAATCATACATTCTACAGTTTTTAATTCTTCGCTTACATCCTCTACCAAACATTCCACGAACATAGCATCAGCCACATGACCGTTTTCTCTTAGCGTGTGTGCGTACTGTTCGTACACTTCCTTTGTTTCGGATTCCCAATTGTGGTACTCGACAAATCCATCTTCTACGGCTTTCTGCTTTGTGCTTTTCCCAACGCTTAACCGTTTGGCCGTTCGCCACGCATCCGGAATAACATTCACTTTTCCCTCAAATGCATCATCAATAAGCTGATTGTGATGGTTTATAAAATACCGGCACACTTTTCTACGTTCCAAGCTTTCCGCAATGTGCTGGTACTCATGCATCCGCTTAAAGCCTTTTAAGCCAAGGAAATCGAAGTAGTCCGCAAACTGTCCGTGCATCATGACAGCTCCGATAAACCGTTCATTGATTTCGGAAAAGATTTCTTTCGGAGTTTTGACATCTAGGTTGCTTTTAAAATCAATCATAGAAACTCACCCCTTTTCTATGAGAGCTTTTTAATGATGATATTCGCATCCTTAACCAATGTGTCGACTGTACCAACGTTGCCAACCGATATAGTGACGCTACTTCCGGCCGGAACTGCAATCAATGTAGTAGCACCGACATTCTGATACACATTTGCCGTTGCTACTGTATAGTCCATTTCCGTACCAGAAACCGGTTCCCCGTTCTGTTTGATAGATAACGCTACCGCTCCTATTGCAGATGCCGTAACGTTTCCGTTAAACTCAACTTCGACCGCCATTGGCAGATTTCCACGGTTTGTGATTTCAAAAAGTCCACTGCCGTTGTCATGTGCAAGCCACCCTGTGTTACAAGCACATCTACGGCTTTTCACTCTTGTTTCCGTAAATAATACATTCTGATTTGTTGCTACTGTCTGAGCATTTTTAGCAATAGAATTTAACATATTTTTTCTCCTTTCTAAAAAAGAGAGCAAGCGCATGCCTACTCTCTTTTATGTTCGCAAGACTACTTTTTCGTAGATATGGATTCTTCCAACATGCTTATGATTTTGTTTTGGTTTTCAATTATTTTTAAAAAATACTTACTGTCTTGCTCATGCAAGTGTTTTTCGATGTCAGAATTGCTCGCCTTTGATAGATCACTGTTAAAATTCGCTATCTGCAAAGCAACTCCGTACACTGTAAGAAAGTCAAGTAGTGATATATCATTCACTTACATCACATTCCCACTTGCACAGCAACCATTACCAAATGCGTTATACGCAAAGTATGGACTGCAAGACATATAAGCCGGTTTTGGTGTCGGTCTCACTGCATCAATAATGTTATTGGTCTGTGATACCTGTGAGATCTGCCAATATGCTGTCTGCAAATCTCTGTCACGATCAGCAAGCTTGTCTCTCAAGTTCTGAATCGTGTTATCCTGGATTAACTGGCGTGTAGCCTGTCCATCTGCTAAGATGCTTTCTTTTATATCACAGCAACACTGTGCCATCTGTGCCTGCATGTTCTGTGCCTGTAATGCAGCATCATATCTACTCTGTAAGATCTCTTTCTGTGTGTTGCAGCAACACTGTGCCTGCTGAGCCTGTAAGTTCTGCAAGCCAAGCTGTGTGGTATAGCGGTTCTCTAATACGTCTCTCTGTGTCTCGCAAGCTGTGTTAGACACATTCTGATTTGTGTTAAAGATATCTCTTTTCACGAATTCGTCAGAAATAAAAGCGTTCTGTGCTCCGTTGTTGTTTCCCCATCCGTTACCGCAAAACAGGAAAGCAAGAATGATGATCCAGAACCATCCACCGTCACCCCACATGTTGCCATCGTTGTTTCTTGTGACTGCTGCTACATCGGCAGCACTAAGTGTGTTTAATCCCTCGTTCATGTTGGTTCTCCTTTTCTTTTATTTATCAAGACGTGTGCACTCCGTCCGGATATCACTTTATTTTATTGATAATGTCGTTTGGATTCATGCCATTTTGCTGGCACATCTCCATAAATACATCTTTCGGGTTTCTTCCTTGGCACATATCCATAGCCTTTTTTATGTTCGGGTTGCTCTGCGCCATATTCTGTAACATTGCTCCGGGATTCTGTGTATTTTGCATCATCCCCATCATTCTTTGAATCATTCCGAATGGACTGTTGCCACCCGGCATACCTCCCATCATTCCCATTAACGGATTACTCATGCGTCAGCTCCCCTTTCTGTTCTTCCGACTGAGGTTTTAATGTATCCAGTAATTTATTGAATTCTTCTCTTGTTACGTACTTAGCGTCCATGTTTTCCACTACAGGTTGTGAATTGTTCGCCTGTACCTCATGGAATTCAAAAGCCTTAAACGTAACACTTCCCACACCGTCAACAGATTTAACGTAGAAATACGGTGCATTGTTATCCATCATCCAAGCCGTTGTTCCCGGCTGTACAATCTGATTCCTTGCCCCGTCAATTCCGGCTACCTGTATCCAGTTTACATTCGGCTGTGGTTGTGCCTTATATTGCTGTTGAGCCTGTGATAAGTTGTCTATCCGTTGCCGTAATGCCATCTGATCTTGCATATAAGCATCCTGTGGCATGTACTGTGTATATGACATATATGGATTCATACTCATACCTCCTGTAAATTAGTATTTGTTGTTCTCTATGCTTTCATTTTACGCATAAAAAAGAGACCTTAACAGTTCGTTAAAGTCTCTAAAAAGTATCATTTAATATTTTGTGTTGTTCTGTTATCTCGTTGCTATGTTTATATAATACACGATATTAGGCACAAATACAATCGACATAATGCACAAATATTACGCACATATTTATTGATTTAATTACGCACGCATGATATAATGTAGAAAAAAATGCGGAGGTGCAACAATGACGGAATATACAGAAAAACAGAAAGCAGCACGCCAAAAGGCTGTTAGAAATTACGAAAAAAACAACTATAGGCTTAATATAGTATTTCCAAAAGGAACAAAAGAAAGGATAGAAAAGCTAGGACTTGATAAAAGCAATAGCGCATTCATCCGGGACACTATCCTTTCAAAATTAGATGAGCTTGAAAAAATATTGAAATAACGCACATATAATTGTTGACAATATTACGCACATATAATATAATAATACTTGTAATGAGCACAGCTTACAAGCCACCAGTGAAAGCAAGGAGGAAAGAAAAATGAAAAAATATGATTTAGTAAAAAGAACGGCAGAAATTAAGTATAAAGATAGAAAAGAAATTGAAGAAGGATGCACGGCTTTTGACGATTCGCCGGAATATATAAAAACATTCGATACACTGGAGGAAGCGAAAAAGGAACTTGCAAAACGTAAAACAGATGTTAGCAAATTTTCTTACCACGGAATGACATTCTACAAGGTTGAAGAGTATGTAATTGAAGAAAATGAATTTGAATATGACGAAGACGAAAACAAATTTGTGCAGACAGATTTTATTGACACATTAGAAAGCACAGAGATGAAAATTGAAGTCGTTGAAATACCTAGCTATGAAACAATAGCGATCTGCTCAAGCCTGGAAGAAGCGGAAGAAGCGGAAGACAATTACGAGGGTGAAAACGAAACACGCATAATGATTTAATAAGAGAGTGTAAAATATTTTGTGTAAATCTCTTAGATTAATGAAAAAATCATAATGATTTACATTAAATTAAAAAAATGAATTAGGCTTGAATGGCATGATTGCTGTTTAAGCCTTATTTACTATTTAGCATGAATAAGCAGACATGTCAAGAACGCCCGCTGAAAACGGGCGTTTTTGACCCTTACTCATAGTTGCTTTTTATTCTATTCAAGATCTTCTGGTTGGATTCTGTCTCCAAAATATATGCAGAGCTGATCCAAGGTCTGTCCCCAATCCCATGTTTTTCCAGTCCATTTCTTTGTGATGTCGGTCATGGCAAGATACAGAATCTTAAAAAGCGAATCATCTGTCGGAAAGATGGTTTTTGATTTCGTCACTTTTCTTAATTGACGATTGAAATTCTCTATGGAATTCGTGGTATAAATTAGTTTTCTAATCTCTCCAGGGTATTTGAAATATGTAGAAAGTTGCGGCCAATTATTACGCCAGGACGCTATTGAAGATGGATATTTTCCACCCCAATTTTCTTCCAGCATATCTAACGCTTCTAATGCAAGCTGCTCTGTATCTGCCTTATAAACCAGTTTCAGGTCTTTCATGAAGGCTCTGATATCTTTGTAGGAAATAAACTTAGTGGAATAACGAATCTGATGTACAATACATCTTTGGATTTCCGCTAATGGGAAAACTGCATGAATTGCATCCACAAAACCAGTCAGTCCATCAACAGATACAATCATGATGTCTTCCACACCTCTATTTTTGATTTCATTCAGTACACCAAGCCAGTATTTTGCACTTTCATTACCGCCAATCCACATACCTAAAACTTCTTTTTGACCAGAAAGTCTGATACCTATAGCTACATATACAGCTTTCTTTACCGTTCTATTATCTTCTCGTACATGAAAATGAATGGCATCCATGAAAACGATGGCATATTTCTTCTCCAAAGGGCGATTCTGCCATTCTTTGGCAATTGGAAGAATGCGATCTGTCATGTGAGAAATCATCTCTGCAGATGCATCCACCCCATAGACATTAGAAAGGTGTGTTGATATGTCTCTGGTAGTCATTCCCTTTGCATACATGGACAGAACTTGATCTTCAATGTTAGAAATATCTGTTTGATGTTTTTTTACAATCTGTGGTTCAAATTCACCTCTGCGATCACGGGGAATATCAAGATCAATATCGCCCATCGAAGATGTAACCGTTTTATGGCTGTAACCGTTCCGGCTATCATCTGTCTCCTTATTTTGATAATCATACTTCGAATAGCCAAGTTTCTGATCCATTTCTGCTTCTAGCATTCCTTGCAGGGTATCTCCCAAAAGATCCTTCAACATTTCTTGAACATCTTGAGCATCGGTTGGTTGATAGTGTTCCAATAAGCTGTTAATAAACGCTCTTCTTTCTGGTGTCATTTTTCTTCTTCTTGCCATAAAAATATCCTCCTGAATTAATATTTATTTTAACATCAATCCAAGAGGATACATATCACGTATTTAGTTTACACAGAATTATTTACACACTCTTTAATAAAGCATTTTAGGCAGTCCTGCAGGACTGCCTAAAAAGTATCACTTATTTTTATAATCAATCCTGTTCACAGAATGTTTATCATTCTGTCGTATGACAGGTATTTGTCAGTTTCTTGTACACATCTTCATACAGTTCCTGTTTATCCCCGTTATATGTGTACTCAGCATAGATTCCATCACCACTGACTGTAGTTGATGCAAGACACTTGTAATTCTGCAATGTCTTACATGACCAAACGATAAATACATTGCTTAAATCAATTGGTGTCTCCGGTCTATTCTTCTGATACCATTCAACAAGTTTCTTTTTACATACACTCTGAAAGTGATCCATTCCTGTGATAATCATAATTAATCCTCCACTAACTCAAATCTGTACTTCTGCTTCACATCCGGGTATTTCTTTCTGTCTACTTTGCTTACGAACATTCCGTAAGGTCTGCACCACACGCCATTAGAACATTCATAGACTACCTTGAACTGTCCCGGCATTTCGCTATCCTGTGCAATATACAGGACTTTCACTGTCTTGCCCTTGAAGTGCCTGTACACCTGTCCGGGTTCAACTTTTCTATTGCTCACTGTCGGCGGTTCGTAGTTAAAACACTTCTCGCATTCTGCCAAATCACAATTCTCTTGCATGAGTGGATGCTTTTCATCCAACTTCTTAATCTCTGCTTTTTGTACGTTAATGTGATGGCCTACAAGCGGAAATCCACAGCCATAAAGCATTTTCGCCTTAATGTGGTGTGGCTCAAGTCTTCCTGTCGGGTCTATGAGATATCCACTTATTTTAAAAATCTTAGGTATCATAGAATCACCTCTCCAATCTTATAATTGTGTGAAATTCTTTTTCAGATAAGGCACTTTCAGTCACGAGCCAAAGACTATCGTCAGCAATATTCCTAGAAGCATATACTTTGAATAAAAGTCCAGAAACAATAACATTTTGGCATTTATTTGTCATTGACAAACCATCAAGACTTTTTGTAGGGACAGCAAACGACAGCACATATGTACTTTCTGCCCCGGTTAAGAGTTTTTGATAGTCCATGTGTTCAGAAATAATTGTTTCCCCGGTAGAATAAAATTTAATATTCCACCCGATACGGTTTTTTAGATCAATCATTGCATCTGCCGTCATGTTCGGCGTTTCATCGACTACCGTTTCCTCTGCCGGATACATTTCCCAATCTTCCGCAAGCATATCTTCTTGTGTTGGTGTCCAGTTTGGCTGAAAGCTTCCTTTTCTTGTGTAACTCATAATGCAGTCCGAGAATTGTTCATCTTCTGGTGGAATCGGAAGAAACGTTTTTGTTGTTAAACCTTTGTTTCTCCCAATAAAAATAAACTGCCTTTTCCCATTAAAAAAGTTTTCTTTCCATACATTACGTGTAACTTTCTTTCCTTTTTTCATGCATTTTATGGCTTCTCCGAAGTTCATGCCTATACCACCCTTTCAATCTTATCATTTACTCTTTTACTCAATCTCTTGACTGTAGACACACTCACATTCATTTGTTCTGCACAGTCCTCTAAAGGCATAGCTTTAGCACGGAGCCGGAACAGTTTTAATTCATCCGATGTAAAGTTGCGTTCTAACTCAAAATAGTCAAGTTCTGGTCGTGTAAAAGAGTATATTTTCATAATTCCTTTGGTTTCTTGTCCGTCATAGCATTTACAAGCTCTTCCCGAGTTTTTTTTAAACCCTCAATGTTATTTCCTGTGATTTTGTTTTCGATCAAATTAAACATACTTCTCATTAATAGATTCATATCATCCCTCGTATTCCTTATGTTCTTATAATCGTTATCAAGTTTCTGATTAATCCCTGTGATAGATGTTTCAATGTTCGTTATTCGCTTTTCAATCTGTTCTATGCGGTTGTCCTGTTTTTCTTGCGGTGCTTTCCATGATTTGTACCACCCGGAAAGCACCGCAACAGCACCACCGATAACAGATATAGCACCGCATATAGCAAGTATCTGTGTTATTAGTTCCATATTCACTTTTCCTTTGATTTTATATATCTCTGTGCTGCTTTTGCCGACTTCACAGCTTGTGACCTATCCCACTGTGCTACCCGTAGCCGTTCCGAATATTCTTTAAGGTCATTTTCTTTACAGAACTCACGGTATTGCTTATTCTGCCGTCTGAGTACCGCTGACTTGCGGTCATACATCTGTTGCAACTCGAATTTAAGCTTATCATCTCCGCTTGCATCTATAGCAGTCTGCAAATTCTGAATCTCTCTCTTGCTGTTGCGAATGCGTCTTTCCATAAGCCGTTGCTTTTTCGCACGCTCTTCCGCTTTGATATTGTCTTCGCTTGACAGATTGATATCTGCATACGGATTGTTTTCCCCGTCACCGGATCCGAAAGAGTGTCGGCAGTTCACGCCACACAACCCTGTCACCGTTCCGTAGCCTGTTGATGTTCGGAAGTCCGGGAACCTCTTGTCTCTGCCTGTCCGGGAATAGAATTTTCCTTGCCACCAAAAGTGGTTCGTTGGATTGTTACCGCCATCACCAATTCGTGCACCCACATGTGCAGATACTAAGATGGTATCCCATTCTAATTCTTCCATTCGTTTTAGTGCGATTGCTCCGGCACACTGGCTTATTCCTGTGCGGACAGTCATCATTGTGGCTGATTCTATGCTCATTTCTCTGCCGGACGGATAGGATACTTTAACGCCTTGCTTTATCATCCTGTTAACAGCATCTCTGACGGCCTGTGTGTATGATACCGCACCGCTTGATGCCATGCGGTAAGCTGTGTCCACCTCTTTCAAAAACAACTTCTGTGCTTCATCTGCCGTTGTTCGTGTAAGGTTTCTCCATTCTCCACACGTAGCGTTATAATCTCTTTCTAGTATTCTTAGCAATGCCGGAGATTGCAATAAGGGCGTAGGTGATAGTCCTACCGCCCTATATATCGCATCGTCTCTCTCGATAGCTTTTATACCGGCTTCCTCAAATGCGCTTTTCAGCTCGCTCTCTTGTCTCTTCGTTTTGTCAGCAATCTCTTTTTGTATGTCTTCCAGTAAGTACCCGGATTCTTGCAACACCTGTATCTGCCACCTGTCCGTAGCCGTAAGGAGATAATCTTCCCCACGACCTATACGCACCATTATACGCTCAACGATCATGTCCATGATGTTCTTGTGCATGTCTGACGTTATCTTTTCCGCACCATCGGTCACATGGAAGAGATATTCCGGCGTAAGCATTATTTATCCTTTCTGTTTGGAATCTTCGTTATCAGAAGCAGAAAAACGCAAATTACAATAATATTAATCGTACTTGTTGCCATGCTTATTCATCCTTTCCAATCTGCTTAATAATCTGATTGACGTATGTACTAAGTCCGGCTACAAGAATTCCCTGTACAACAGCCGTAAACAATGCCATCGAAATACTCTGCATTCCAGACAAGTCACATGTCGCAATCACATATAGACCGCAAATAATAATTCCAACTGCACCGAGAAAAATAGGAATATCATTGTCTTTGATTCTCTTGGAACTTTTCATCCACATTCCCAAAAAATAAAGTGCGATAGATACTACCACCAGTTCTGGTTTTACGTAATTAATAATCTGTGTCATAATATCACTCCTTTTCTTCATTCTATATTTTTCTGTTTGCACAAGCGTCCCCCTACTCATTCCCACTAGCCTTATAAGTACATTCCATGTAGCATTCTGCATCATTCTCCACAATCGTTGTTCCTGCATAAGTAGTTAATTCTTGGTAGGATTGGATTTCCATATAATCGACTCTACTCTCCCGGATATTCCTCTTTATACAGCATCTCATACTCCTCCACAGGAAGTTTTCCTTTCTTCGTATACTCGATACCATATCCTTTTACTTTTTCCTGGTACTTCTCCGGGATTGCATCAAATGTAATCGTTCCGATTATTAATCTGTTAAAATATACTTTTGCCATCATTATATCTCTCCTTTTCTTATTCAGCATTTCCAAGTGCTTCAAACAATTCGCACACAGCAACTTCAAGGTCATTGATTCTTTCTTCATTGCTTACCACCGTTTCTTTCTTGTTGAAATCCTCCTCGCTGAGTCCAAGCTTCTCCATCATTTTTTTCTGCATTTCAGTCATTTTGCCACCTCCGCTAAAGAAATCAGATATTCCTCTGCGCTCTGCACAGGGATTCTATAGGCGTCTCCATTGCTGTTTTTAAATGTCAGTGTACCACCTGATTCAACTTCCAAAGGTTCCTGAAATGTATCACCAATAATGTCTGCAATATCGGTAACAATTGGCTCAGCAAGTTCGTAGTAGAGCATGATTCCATTAACCTTGTTTTTGAAATCGTTTTTATCGGTACAAAATGTTGATTTCACCGTGAACTGAAGCGGGTATGACGTTCTTTCGTTGGCTATACTATATTCGTATTCATTTCTATTAACATCGTTTGTTTTTACGATATTAAATTTCTCACATATTGAATTTCCACTGTATGTTCTATATCTTCTTATGACTGTGTTAAGGCTCCCGCTTTTATACGTTGAGTTTCCCTCACGCTGAATATCCTTAGATTCTTCCCAATTCAACGTCCCCAAATTAACTTTCCCAACTCGTTTATGATATTTCTTATTTTCCCAGTCTACATAATTATACACATCGCTACTCACTCCGTCTCCATAACCATCCAGATTAAGGATTGCTTGTGGAATTGGGTATTCTTCACAATAATATGGTTTTCCATTTACGCACAAATTTCTAATACTAAATGTTCCAGCGGTTAACCAATTAAGCATCAGAGCAACTATGTCAACAGATAACACACATTCCCTGTGATTCCACTCTGTATCATTCACTCCGCTTGTTATATCTGTTTCAACACCAGTTTTTAACCGCGCCCGAAGTCTCACATTAGTAGCCGTTCCACATTTTATATCAACCGTTAACTTATCGCCAGTTTTTGCTGTTACGGGTATTCCTCGAAAAAACAAGTTAGTATTAGCAGATAGAATATGTAAAACTCCATCTGAAAAGTTGCATTTATCTGGGTATGTTCTTGCAAATTCCGAAATATCTATATTGCTATATCCTCTATTACGGACCTCATTCACCGGAATACTCATGAGCGTACCTTCGTTATATGGATAATAATCTTCTGGAAACAGTGCTTCAAATTCTTCTGGGGTAGATGGTTCATTACCTGCACCGAACATCTTGGTGAGGTCGTAGATTTGAGGTATTATTTTAAGATTTTCGACCGTAGTACCTTTTGGAATATACAGTGGAACAAAGTATCCAATGGCGGTAATTGATGCCGTATCGATTTCCCCATAGCCAACATCTGTCATTCTATTGAATATATTATTTCCGGTTATATAAGCTTTATAAGTTGCCTCGGAGCCGATTGTAGTAAGCGATCGCATATAATACTTATGTCCTTCTATAAATTTAATATCTTTACTTATATACGACACTCCGGTAGACGTTCCGTTTGCTGTATATGTTCCATCGTCATTATTTGTGTACGTAACCCCTAGGTTTGTTTGTGTTTTTATATTTTGATAATTAAAAAGCTGATTCCACACAATCGTTCTTCCGCCAATTTTCTTCACACTTACCAGCTTTGCTCCACTTGGAATATCTTTCTGATAAGCTTTTTCTATGTCCGTCTCAAACTGGTATGATATACCCTGATTCAGTTTCCACAGAGCATCTAAGCTTCGCTTTGTCTTGGCGTCATCAAGAAAGTTTTTGTTCATTTCATCTTTCAGACTGCTGATATCCTCTTTATTGGTTGTGATCTGCTCCCGATCAGCTGTGAACTCTTCCGCCACTGCCTGCATCTTACCCAGCTGTTCACTTCCAGCTGTCTGAATGTCCTGTACAGCCTTTTCGCCGGAAGCTGTAAGGTCTGTCTTGAGCTGTGTCCCAGTTTTAATCTTCTCACCAAGAGAAGTGTCCAATGCACCCGCTTGCTTCACAGTCGCATTCAAAGTCTCCTGCATTTCACCTGCAGTCCTCGCGGATCCGTCCAAAGCTGTCTTGGCTTCACCAGCTTTCTGTGTGGACGTATTCAACTCTGTCTTTGCAGTTCCAGCCAACTCCGTGGACTTGTTCAATGCTGTCTTAGTGTCACTAGCAGTCTCAATAGATTGTTCAAGTTCTTCCTTGGAAGCACCAGCATTTGCAACAGTCTGTTCAAGTTCTCCCTTTGACTTCGCAATCTGATTTTGAATCCGTTGGATTTCGACATCAGTGTGAGTGGTAATCTTGCCTACAGAGGTCTCTTCCTGCTCCTGGATAGCTTCGATTGCTTCTCGCTTTTTCTCTCCGACTTCTTTAAGCGCATCTTCCTTGGTCTTTTCTGCTGCAACTGCACTCTCCGATGCACTAGAAGCATACTTACCGGCTTCTGTCGCACTTGCATTTGCATTCTGCTCTGCCATCTCCGCCCGTTCTGCACTGGCATTTACTGCTGCTACAGTTTCATGAAAGATGTTAGGCTCTGGCAATGGTTCTTCTGATGGGTTCTCTGGTTTTGTTCTGGATTTTACGCGCAATACAATTTCGTATTCTGTACTACCAGAAGTTTCATCTGTTAGATATATGTAGGCGTATATGCAATAATCATATGTGCGTCCATCGTTTTTCAACAGTTCATTTGGAATCTGGACTTCTGTCGCACCATCCACTGTGGTTCCAATTCTTGTAATCGTACTTCCACTCTTTTCATTCAAAGAGAACTGTATTTCTACAGCTTTAGGGAATTCCACGCCAGTGATTCGAAGTATCTGACCGTAGTCATGCTGCCAAAGTCCGGTGAATATTTCTTTGTAAGTCGATTCTAATTTGCATTCAATAATATTGTTCATCTTGTCACCACCTATTCTGTTACAGTTCCCGTTCCGGCATTATAGATGTATTTCTTGCGCGCCTTATCATACAAGCATAATGTTCCGTCAGACTTTTTAACCGGAATCATATCTGCTACCAGTGTATCCCCGGAATAGATCTGTGCATAGTAGATCTTGCCCACAACTCCCGTTCCGGCTGGTGCGCTGTTCTTACTCATATTTCCAAGATAATACGGACTGCTAAGCTTGAACGAATCTATCGCATCGGTAGCTACGGTTGTGCCTCCAACCTTGTAACTTGCGCCTGTTTGCTCGATAATCCAATTATTCGCCCAGAATGGTGTATTTTTAGGTGCACTGGATGCTGTACCACGGACTACGTAGATGTTATCTGTACAGGAGTAGCCGATTTTATAATTATCATCACGTGCTCCGGCAATATAAGTTGTACCGCTCTGTAAGTTCCATTTTGCTTTTGTGTTAGTCTTTTCGTCTGGTAAAATCTCTGTATCGAAATAGCAATTACCATCCAGCCTAAGCGATTCCAGTTCTGTATGACCTACCTCTGTGCTTGCATTAACCGTAACGTTGCACTGTGCTGTGTATCCACCATCTGCGGTAGTTACAGTTACGATCGCTGATCCGGCTGTCTTGGCTGTAACCTTGCCACCAGATACGGATACATTGCTGTTGTTTGCACTCCATGTAACCGACTTATTAGTTGCATTGCTTGGCGATACCGTAGCAGTCAGCTGTGCAGATTTTCCGGCATTCAGTGTCAGTGTCGTCTGGTCGAGTTTAACTCCTGTAACCGCTATAACGGTCGGTGCGACAGGCGCTGTAGTATATCCTATTCCAAGATTTCTTAGTTTCTGGTCAATAACTGGGCTGTAAAATGTGCGATACCATGATTCTACTGGATGCACTCCATCACCAACACCGCTATTTGCATTACGTGTATATTTGCTCTTATTCTTAGATGTCATAGCAATTTGAGAACATTTTCTCATATCAAGGTATGGCATATTCCATTTATCACAGATTTCAATCGCTTTTGAATAGATACTGTCCACGTAAGAGTTGTCTTTTGCGAAGCTGTGTGGAATAATATATAATTTAACCGCCAGAGGATACCTGTCCATGATATGCTGCAATGCACTTTCTAACGCTCCACAAAATGTTCTCGTATTGTATGAAGCATCATATCCGGATTCGATAGAGCCGACCGGGATGCTGCTATTGATATCATTAACTCCACCGTCGAAAATTATAGCATCCGCTGCACCAGTGTAATTTTTAATCTGCGTTACGATTGGCGTATGTGACGGATTGGAGGTTACTGCCATATTCGCCCCGGATTCAGCCTTGTTTATCCACGTAGCATTCGTATACTTTTCTTTTAATGGCTGGATGATTCCTGTTCCCTCTTTCCATCCCCAGCCAGCAACAATGCTATCGCCAAATGCTACTATTTTCTTGTTTTTATACGGATTTTTAATGGAACCAAACAGCGTTCCTAGCTTGACTCTGCTTGTTATCGGAGTAGAATCCTCTATGATAATATCATCTGTATCGTTCACTTCTGCGGCTTGTGGAAGATCTTTTATGCGTATTCCATATATTTTCTGCGCTTTTAAATTTTCATTAGGCATTTGCATCATCCTCCTTTGCTCTCTCAAATTCTGTCTCCGTTCCGGCTGTTAGTGTTTTCTGTATTACATCTTTCATTTTTACTCCTCCCCGAATAATCCACTGTCTGGTTTGTTTTGCTCCTGTGCTTCTTTTATCATTGCTTTTGCTTCGCTTTCTGTCATGCTCTCAAATTTCACGAAATACATCCATGCCGGAACCTTGCCCTGTAAAACATAGTTCCACCACCGTGCACGATCATCTTCTAAGTTGTATACGAGGTCTTCAAAATCGCATGCAGTTTGGTAATTAGTTGCCGGGATAGTTCCGTTTGCTGTGCCGACTGCATACAGGATATAAATGATTCTGTGCAGTACTCCATCATGATTTTTCCCATCCAGAATGTTGCGAAACGCCTGGATTGTATGCAGTGTACGTCTATCGTCAGATTCTACCTGTCTTGCTGTCTGTATTCCCCGATTTTGGTCAAAAGAGAAATATCCGTTTGAGAATCCACATTTGTATCCGATGATGGACAACAAGAAGTTAATACCGGCTACACGCTCAGTTACTAATAATGTTGGGGAGTGCTCTTTGATGCTATCTTCGTTCGTTCCCATTTCGATCCCTTGAATAAATCTCGGCAATTCAATAGAGTGATTGCTTGCATATTCGATAGCTGTCTGTGGTACGTAAGTGATATGTCTGCTATCTTCCGTTTCATCCCCCATCATGTTTAATGCAATGTCAAGCCATCTCAATTCCTCGATACATTCCGAAAATGCCGGGACAGTCAGTGGAGATTCCTTGTCAATCGCATTTGCATAAGGATTGCGCCAATACACAAACAGTGGATATTCCAACCCATGTACGTACACTTCCGGCTCAATGTCTTTCCATTCATCTACCCTGTCAAGCGTAATCTCTGTACCAATCATATCTTTGTTGTCAGATTTAAAAGCCTTACTGGTTATATGGTATACACGTTCCAGTCCAACATATTCAAATCTATGGAACTCAGATTTTGTGTAGTATTTGCCATTTTTCTTAAGGAATGAGAAAAAGATAGCTGCTAACACATCCCCGTCCGTGTTTGTATCTGTAATCAGAAAGTAATCAGGATCCAAAAATTCTACATCATCACCGTTGCTCTTGACCATCATTCCACAGGTCGCACAGCTTTCCTCTTGTTTCTCTTGTAATGTGTTCATTACGCTGTCAAATCTCTTTTGTAGTTCATCATTCCCTGTAATCTGAATATCCGCATTGAACAGTGTGAGGTTTGCTATCTCACGGCAAATCACGTTTGAAAACCTTGTCGGCTTTATCCTCCCGGTACACCAATACGGAATACCAGATCGCATGTCTTTGTACTTCGACAGGGCAGTATCCATATCAGATGACCGCCCTGTTTCTATTCCGAATATTTTTTTTGCATCGTTTACTCTAAACACTTTATTCCACACCGCCTTTATCTTGTCTATAATTCCCATCTACTCACCTTTTCCTACGCACTCTGTCCACGTCTCATAGATATCGGACTAGTAGCATATCTCAACGCATCAATCCAGTGGTCGTTACCGTCCGGATAATCTGCTATTACTTCACCATTGCCATCTCGCTCATGCTCATACTCTATAACCTCTTTGTACAGTCTTGGTGTCCGTCTTGGGTCAATCACCAATGTACGGCATTGTAACCACTCAAACGTATATTTCCGGCTACCCGGTGTCACGATTGCTTTACGTGCCGGAAGTCCGACATCACGGAAATCAACAATGCTCTCTTCTTCATCCACTCCACAATAGATGGCGCAATCATCATATCCCTTTTCTTTGATTTGTCGCGCCATCTCGCTGTTCCTTATTTTGCAACCGCCCAATTCATCCAGTGCGTATACTTTCTGTTGGTTCGGAACATAAGCAACACGTAAAAACGCTTTCGGGTCCGGGAACCATCCCCAGTCCTCGCCCTGGTAGATAGATTGCATCCTACTTATTTCTTCATCTGTAATCTCTCTAATCTCCAATAGCTCAAAGATATTTGTGCCAAGTCCTACAGGGATTCCAATATATTCATGCTCATAAGCTCTCGGGTTGGTTTTTTTCAGATACTCAGCATCATCGATGAATTGTTGCCCTAGCCATTCTACCGGAACAGATCTATAGTCACTCTTATGTCTTAAGCTGTCTGCTCTCGGCTCTGCTACATACTTATTCGCCCAGTTGCTGTTGCTGATCGGTGGATTGAACGATTTGAAAACAACGAATTTTTCGCCACCACGAAGAACAGACTGTTGTGTCATTCGTACCTCTTCCATTCCGGCAAATTCGTCCAATTCCTCAAACCACAAATATTTAAAATATCCTTTGCTAATCTTTATGGATTTTGTCTTTTTCGCTTTATCCAATCCACGGAAGATTATCTTCTGTCCTGTTGGCTTATACACATATTGCATAGGGCTTAAGCTTGATGTCCATTTGTCCGATGCTCCAAGTGCATCTATTCCCCATGCGATTTGTTCAAATACCGATTCTCTTAGTGTATTTCCGACTTTTCGGAACACCACCGCATTTGAATGTATGCCATTTACTGCGTCTTGCATCATTCCAAGTGGTATCTCTGTTCCGATAAAAGATGATTTAGTCGAACCTCGACCGCCAAACAAATCATAATACGTATGCTTTCCATCTATGATATCCCAATGTACACCGTAAAAAGCCGGAGCTATCACATCTGTAAGCTTAATCTCCCCCATCTGCGCCCTCCGGTTTCGGAATGTTATTTATGATTGTGATTCCACCAGTATCTTTTTCTTCTCCATCGGCTTTCTCATACCATCTCATAAGTTCACGTCCGGCAGACAGGCGGTCGGATATAGTAGCGTCGAGGTCGAACTGATCTTTTACTTCTCCACGCATGACGGAAGAAAAGAACCGGATCACTTCTTCAAGGTCGGCTGTCTTTTCGTTCTGGATCTCTTTCATTCGTTCAGCAATATAGGTTTTTACTTTAACGTTTTTTAACAATCTCGAAGCTGCTGCTGCTGCTGTCGCATCATTTTTTACATTTTTATAGACTTCTTTATACGCCCTTGTCCCGTTTAGGTCGATAAGATATTCATCTGCGAATGCTTTCTGCTTCGTAGTGAGTTCTTTTTCTTTCGACATCTACCCACCCTCTTCCATATATCCATCCATGCTACTCACCGCCCTTGTCTGTTCTACATAGTCTCTTTCTGAGGTTACTGTATCTGTCTGTAATAACATCCAGTGCAATGTTAAGTGCCTGTATTGTTCCATTCTGCCTGTTGTGTTCTTCTACCAGTCTCTTATTCTTTGCAATAAGTTCCTGTACTTCGCACAGTGCCCGTTTTTCGACAGTCTTTGCGTCTTCTACCTCTTTTTGCAGATACTCATTCTTTTCTTTCAGCTTTTCGTTCTTTGTAATCATGTCACTGAGTTTCTTCTGCATTTCTTCTTTAATCATGTTTTCTGTTGCTTCCGCATAAGTCTCAATCATTCTTTCACCGCCCTCCATATATCATTTAAGCAATTTACAATCTCTATCTGCGATGCTGTTCGGATAATTTCATAATCATAATATTTCCATTTTCTGTTTTTCTTTCGCTCTAATACTCTGGTAGATAGGGCATACATGGTGATAAGTCTATTTTGCTCCACGGAATAAAACTGACTTGTCCCCATCTTAACAACTAATCCTTTTTGTAGTATTGCTTTCTGTAACTTCTTAGCAATGCTATTTAGATTTGCCATGCTTATCTACCTCCCGGCATTAAACCATGCATCAAAATTCTTCATTCTTCTTTTCCTTGCCCGGTCATAAGTGGTTGTTGTCCGGCTTGCATCATGCATAGCACTTGTATCCCCTTTCTCTATCTTTCGGTTAAACTCATGCATCTTATCCTGTGCCTTATTACTTGCTGTCAAAAGATTTCTATACTCTTTTGCAAGTCTCTGATTCTTGTACAGTGCGTCCGCACTTCCAAGCTTTGCTATTTTTCTTCTCGTTTCATTTAATCTGTCTCTATAATATTCGCTTATTCTTTTTGCTTCTTTTTTGTCCTTGACAGAATCAATAAAATCTATTTTTCCGCTCTGAGCCGATCTTTCTAACTTAACATCTTTCTTAACTGTTCCACTTCCACGCAATGCATCACTTTTCTTGGATGCATTGTAGAATAACCTTGCCCCCCCCCCTTGGTCACAGGGGTTCCGCTTATTGCGCTTGTGCTACCTCTACCGCCCATTTTATTTACCTCTTTTCCTTTCCGTCAGTTCTTCTCCGAACGACTTAATCTTTACAATGTTTCCTGTACATTCTTCCGGCACCTGTCCATAAAATAGAACTGTCTCGGGTTCCAATCTTTTCAACATCTCATTATATCCGTCCGCGAACAGTGCTTTCCGCTCCTTGCTGTTCATCACTCCGACACTGGATACTGCTACAGCACCGCCTACTGGCTCACCATCAAAGCACCACTCAAACGATTTTCTGTCACTCCAACTGATTGTAGGTATCACGTCAATACCGTACATCTGCATATATGCACCTATCCAGTGTTTGCGGAAGTGGTTGTAAATCTGTAATGCTTTTGGGAAATCAGTATAAGTGCTAAAATCCGGCGACATGATAAATCGAAACTGCGAAAGCATGTTGATGTAAGCATCTGGCCTGTTCCATAATCTTTGAAATTGGTAATCGTCAAGAAAGAAATGCACGCCTTTCCCGGCTCTGTCTTTGCATGTCTTAGCTTGGTTGAATCCAATAAACTCGCACTTTTCATACTTTGTAGGTTGTATCTCTGGTATTCCGAACTCGTTTACCACGTCAAATATCATTCGTTGCTGATTCTCATAATTTATATTTTCTTTATACATAAAAATAGCACCTCCCACGATAATTACATCTTACCGTCAGAAGTGCTATTTCATTGTCCCCGTTATTTAATTTTATTTCTATTTTGATACTTATATTTTACCACAAAACATGTGGTTTTTCAACTTTTACAGAATTGGACTGTATATAAGTTTTTTTATATCGTTTACTAGTCAGGCA
>ERZ1034871.218-NODE-218-length-34223-cov-29.610279_pt1 | contig 34223 bp, 37 predicted proteins | sample MGYA00520631_ERZ1034871 | MGnify/ENA primary metagenome ERZ1034871 (study PRJEB33766, sample SAMN09781721) | gut metagenome | biome: gut microbiome | host: Homo sapiens | place: Madagascar | study: EMG produced TPA metagenomics assembly of the PRJNA485056 data...
TCAAAAAGTTTCAGTTGTGCCTCAGAAATAGAAAGATGCGTAAAGGCTTCTCGTGAAAAGCCGTTTTGTTTTCTGATTTTTGTAAATATTTTTCCGTATCTGCCATATATCTTCTCTTTGTGGGCCAGATGATAAAAATCAATAATATTTAAGTCAATACTTTCCAATAATGCCTGCAGTTTAACTATCGGGAACACAGTCTCCCCTCTTTCATAACGAGACAGACTCCTACGCGGAACGATCCCCTCGAAATCCTTCAGAGATAACTTTCTTCTCTTCCTTATCTTTTGAAAAACTTTGCCATAGTGTACTTTTTTAGCCATATCATATCTTTTTCCTCAACTTTTTTATTCTTATTATTTAGTACGAAAAAAAATTGAAAAAAGCTCAAAAAAAAATACCTAAATTTAGGTATTTTTTTATACTTAGTTTTTAGATGCTGAAGCAAACTCTTCTTTTGAGAAAGCTTCGTCAAGAATAGTTTTAAGTTGTTTAGCTGAAGCTTGCATTTTTTGCAATTCAGCGTCGTTCAATGGAATGTTGACTGGACGAACGATACCTTTATCACCAACGATAGCTGGTTGACCAATGTAAAGTCCTTCAACGCCTTCGTATTGACCTTCTTGGAAAGTTGAAAGTGGCAATACAGCATTTTCGTTGTCAAGGATAGCTTTTGTGATACGAGCAAGAGCTACAGCGATACCATAGAATGTCGCACCTTTTTTCTCAATGATAGAGTAAGCAGCGTCACGAACTGATTCGAAAAGCTCAACCAATTCTTCTTCTTTAACGCCTTGAGTATCTTTGAGGAATTCCTCAAGGTTAACACCTGCAACGTTAGCGTGTGACCATACAGCAAACTCAGAGTCACCGTGTTCACCCATGATATAAGCGTGAACTGAACGCGCGTCAATATCAAGTTTTTCTGCCAATGCTTGACGGAAACGTGCTGAGTCAAGTGAAGTACCAGAACCGATAACACGTTCTTTAGGGAAACCAGAGAATTTCCAAGTTGCATATGTCAAAATATCAACAGGATTAGCAGCAACAAGGAAGATACCATCGAAACCTGATGCTACAATTTCAGTAACAACTTGTTTAGTGATACGTAAGTTTTTCTCAACAAGATCCAAACGAGTTTCACCTGGTTTTTGTGGCGCACCTGAAGTCAACACAACCAAATCAGCATCATGTGCATCAGAGTAGTCTGCTGAATAGATTTTCTTAGGAGATGTGAACGCAAGAGCGTGTGAAAGGTCTTCTGCATCACCTTGTGTTTTTTCTTTGAAAATATCTACGATACCCAATTCTTGGGCGATTCCTTGGTTTACAAGTGAGAAAGCATAGCTTGAACCTACGGCACCATCACCAACGAGGATAACTTTTTTATGTTGTTTAGTCATAATTGTTCATTCCTTTCCTGAATGCAATAATAATGTTTACTATATTATTATAGCATTTTTTCACATTCTTGTCACATTGGAAAGTGATTTATATCACATTATAACGCTTACATTTAAAGCGTGATACGTTTATATTTCGTGAGCTTTCCATAAAGAAAATCAATCAAAAAAAGCACCACATTGGATGCTTTTTTTTTGAGCAAAAACTGCTCTTGAAAAATTTTTATTATTTGATAGTACGGATACGCATTGTGTTTGTACGTCCTGAACCAACTGGAACACCAGCAACGATAACGATGTTATCACCTGATTCAACAAGACCTGAAGCCAAGGCTGCTTTTTCAGCTACTTCGAACATATCGTCTGTTGAAGCTGGTTTGTCCATAAGCATTGGGATAACACCCCAGTTGATCATCAATCCGCGTTCAACTTTTTCATCAAAAGTGATTGCCAAGATATCAGCTTCTGGACGGTATTTTGAAATCAAACGAGCAGTTGCTCCTGACTCAGTCAAAGCAACGATAAGTTTAACTTCCATTGATTCTGCAGCGTTTTTAACTGCTGATGCTACAACTTCTGTTACTGAATCTTTATCGAAGTTTTCTGGGTGAAGACGTCCGTATTCTTTCAACAATGTTTGAGCGTTTTTGTTAACTGTAGCCATTGTACGAACTGATTCACGTGGGTATTTACCGTTAGCTGACTCACCTGAAAGCATAGTTGCATCAGTACCATCGATAACAGCATTAAAGACGTCAGAGATTTCAGAACGTGTTGCACGTGGTTTTTCAGTCATAGACTCAAGCATGTTTGTTGCTGTAACAACGATTTTACCTGCTTGGTTAACTTTACGGATGATTTCTTTTTGGAAGACTGGAACCATTTCAAATGGTACTTCAATACCCATGTCACCACGAGCAATCATGATACCGTCAGCTGTATCGATGATTTCATCAAGGTTATCAATACCTTGTTGGTTTTCGATTTTAGCCAAAAGTTGAACGTGTGTGTTACCAGTTTCTTCAAGGATAGCACGAACTTCGTTAACGTCTTTCGCAGTACGTACGAATGAGATTGCGATGAAGTTCAAACCATTTGGTTGTGAAAGACCGAAACGGATATCGTCGTTGTCACGTTCTGCAAGAGCTGGGAAAGGAATTGTAGTGTTAGGGATATTAACACCTTTTTGTTTACCAATAGCACCGTCATTTTGTGCTACAACATCGAATTCGCGTGCTTCAACGTCTTTAGCAGCTACTGTAAGCCCCAATTTACCATCATCGATAAGGATAGTTTGACCAACTTCAACATCATCAAAGATGTCAAGACCACCAGCAACGTTCAAGGCAATGTTATCACGAGTTGATTTCAAACCTTGTTTTGTAGAAACGCGGAATTGGTCACCAGTAACATATTTGTATTCGTCTGCACCATCTTCGTACACTTCTGTACGCATTTCTGGACCTTTAGTGTCAAGCAAGAAACCAACTTTACGGCCAGCAATTTCTTCAGCACGAAGTACTGTTGCCATACGAGCAGCTTGTTCAGCGTGGTCACCGTGAGAGAAGTTAAAACGGAAAACGTCAGCACCTTCTTTGATCAAATCAGCAATGGTTTGTGCTGATGTTTCAACATCAAGCTCTTCTCCCCAGTATCCTTTTTCTCCGAATTTTTTACCACCACGAGTTTCTACTGCAGGGCCAAGTGTTGAGACGATTTTTACACGTTTGTTCATTTTGAGTAATTCTCCTATTTTTATAAATGTACTCATTATTTAGTCAATGTGAGCATTCAGTGTTTTAACTTCACTCTGACATCAACCAAATAAGATTACTAACAATAACTTAATTAAATTTGATGTCAAGGTTGTTTAAATCAGCGTTTAAACGATAGAGTTCCAATCCAGCTTTGTGTGGATTGTTGACAACGATTTTACCTTCATCTGTCAGACTGAAAAGGGCATTTTCTTCTGCAGTACCAAGGATTGGGCTTTCGACAAGTTGTTCGTTACGAACACCGACAGCTACACCGCCAATACCATCACGAAGCAATTCTACTGCACGAGCACCCATGCGTGATGCAAGAACGCGATCGCGCGCTGTAGGTGATCCACCACGTTGGATGTGACCGAGAACAGATACGCGAAGGTCAGAATCATCACCAGCAGCTTTCAGCTTCATAGCAAATTCTTCACCCGACATAACGCCTTCAGCAACTACGATGATGTGGTGGTTTTTACCTTTGGCATATCCTGATTTGATATTACGTACGATACTTTCAAATTTGAATTCTTTTTCAGGAATTGCAATATCATCAGCACCTGCAGCGATACCAGACCAAAGCGCGATATCTCCAGCATTACGTCCCATAACTTCTACAACGAAAGTACGGTGGTGAGATGATGATGTATCACGAATTTTATCAATGGCATCCACAACTGTGGATACAGCTGTATCAAAACCGATTGTAAAATCTGTACCAACGATGTCATTATCAATAGTACCTGGAAGTCCTACTGCTGGGAAACCATGTTCAGTCAAGCGCATTGCACCATGATAAGAACCATCACCACCAATAACAACAACACCTTCGATGCCATGTTTTTTAAGTTGCTCGATACCCGCAAGTTGCCCTTCAAGTTGAGCAAACTCTGGGAAACGTGCTGAATACAAGAATGTACCGCCACGTCCAACTTTATCACCAACACTTGCAGATGTTAGTGGGAAAATATCGCCCGCTACCATCCCTGCATATCCGTGGTTGATACCGTAAACTTCGATACCTTCAGAAATCGCTTTACGAACAACAGCACGAATAGCTGCGTTCATACCTGGTGCATCACCACCAGAAGTCAAAACTGCAATGCGTTTCATTAAAGTTTTTTCCTCCATCATATCTGATACTTATATTTGCAATTGCAAATTTAAAGTTCAATTTTTATTTCATTGTTTATTATATCACGATACGAAAAAAAAATCTCATAAAAACGCTATGACAGCGTTTTTATTTATAGTTTTTCAAATGTAATGGTTTTCAGATTACAAAAAGATTATTACTGTCTAAAACTGGTCTCAAGCATAACTTCCTTTTGAAGCAAAATTAGGATAAATATATGATTTCAAACTATCGACGAATCGTTTTAATTGAAAAGATACAGATTCCTCCTAATAGAGCAAAAACTGAAGACACCATAAAAATAGCTGAAAAACCAAACATACTAATAACTGCTGCCGCTAGAACAGGTGCCAAAGCCTGTGTAATTGTGTTTCCTAAATTATATACTCCAAGAAAGAAAGCCACACGATTTTTATCAGGAATAACTTCTAAATTCAATAAATTATCCAAAGAATTCCAAATACCCATTCCAAGACCTGCTGTAAATCCATAAATCCAAATACTAGTATCATTTTTTAGGAAAAAAATGCTCAAAGCTCCCAAGGCTAGAAAAAGTGTCGAAAATACAATCGGGAGTTTTAATAGCTTGTAACGATCTGAAAGGGGGCCAGCTAGAAATCCCATACTAATACCAAATACGAGCATTATTGTATTGACAATTTGGATGGAATTTTGCGCTCCTGTTGTACTTTTCCCGAGAAAATCTGTCATTATGTATAACATGTAACCTGTAACAGCAAAGTTACCTACTCCTTGTAATAATTTTCCCATTAAGGCTAAATAATAATCCCGTCCAATCTTCCAAGTTGGAAAAATTTTCAAAGAATCACGTGTTATTTTTTTCTTTTCTTTTTTGCTATTTGCTTGGTTTGCATTTAACTTTTTTTCGTCTAAATTTGAAGGCTCTTTGACAATAAGCGTTGCAATTAGTGTTCCTAAAAAAGTTATTATTCCAAAGATAATAAATCCTAGTCGGAATTGGTTAATGAGCATCGCACCAAAAATAATAAAGCCATTATTTCCCAAAGCCATCCCAAGTCCACCATAGGCGCTTGAAGCCGTTCCGCGTCCATTTTCGGGTGCCATATCAATCCAAGCAACCATTGGTGCGACAATAAAGTTTAGAGCAACTTGACCCAGCATCCAAATAACTAAAAGATAGGGAACAGAGTGTGCAAAGGAAGCTAAAATCATCACAATCATGAATGAAAAACTCCCCCCAAGTAGCCAAGGTGTACGTTTTCCAAACTTAGAATAGGTTCTGTCAGAAAGATAGCCCGCAGTCATATTAGAAAGAGCTGCAACAATCATTCCACAAGTCGAAAACAGGGCTAAAAGATTAATTTTATTAGGCGCATCAATTTCTTGAAGTAAGATTGGTAAGAACAAGCTGGCCGCTATTATATAAGGACCAAGCCAGCTTGCCGGACCAATGATCAAAGCTGGTACGAGCCTTTTGATTGCTACTTCTTTTTTCATAATTTATTTTCCTCCTGTTCATTGACTACTTGATAGTAATCAAAATCAGCATAAGATTCTCTTTGATGCGCATCTACTGCACCAATAAAATTAAAGAGTCCTGTAAAACCACCTATTTCTCCAGGCTCACCATTGACGCCTTCATCCGAAAGATAGCTCACATCAAGATTACGCAACACATTATCCCAATCCTCATACTCTGTCTTATAGAATAAACTTGCAAAACCGTCCTTGTAGATGATTTTCAGCTCTGCTTTATCATGTGAGACTTTTACACTATGATCTGGATACTCTATCTTTTGCCCCAGCTTTGCTTGCGAAATGGTTAGAATTGTCGACTTATGCTCTTCAGAATAAGTCAAATTCAAATACAACCAATTGTTACAGTCATAGTACAAGCCCGCTCCTGCGGTTTCCGAATAATGTTTAGGGTGAAACTCAAGCTTGGTTTTAAACTCATAGTTAAATGATGTTGCTCTTGTCGCCATGATTGCTGGCTTGATTTGAGAAAATAGTGAATTTTCTCCATATATTCTTAAATGTCCTTGATGTTCACTTGTATTGACCCAATCCTTATGTTGTTCACGATAAGGAGTCATAAATCTTGCATCAAATTCAGCATTAAAATCATCATAAATATCCCAGTCAAAATTTTGAACAAACTCAAGTCCCGAAATACCCTCTACCTCCATTTTGGCAATATTTGAACCATCAGCCATTTCTAGCCACTCATCATCAGTCCAAATCATTTTTTGAATAGAAGTTTCACGCCCTAAAGGATTCAATAGTTTATTTTTCAAAGGACGAGACATGAGATGGGTGATGTACCATTCGCCTGTCGGTGTTTCCACTAGAGAACCGTGTCCTGCTTTTTGCATAGCAGAATTTGGGTTGTACATTTCAAAATGTCCCGCATCAGGATCTCCAAGTGAAAAGAGATGTTTTGGAGATGAAGTGATGATGGGTTCCCCAGATGGATGGGGCACATATGGTCCAAAGATATGCTTGGAACGCCCAATTTCCACACCATGAGCATAACCAGTGCCGCCTGCTGCGATGAGAAGATAGTAATAATCATTTTTCTTGTAGATTTGTGGTGCTTCTGCACAGCCCCGACTAGTAAAACCTTGCGTTACTCTGTGCCATTTTCCCACGATAGAACCTTGTGCCAAGTCAATCTCAGCAATTACGATATGACCAGGTGCTTGGTATCTTGAACGACTTTCCCACTCTAAAATACTGATATAATGTTTACCATTTTCATGGAAGAGAGAGGGGTCAAAACCAATAGCCGTTACAAAAATTGGATCTGACCATGGACCACTAATGCTATCCGCAAACATAATATATGAGTCAGCATTAAACTCACGTCCTCCCATATTGACCATATGGGAATAAGCCAACCAATATTTTTTAGAAGAGGAGTCATAAGACAAATGAGGTGCCCAAATACCTGCGGGAGTGTTCGTGCCTTGTAAGTTGACTTGTCCTGACTTCAGCGCATAATTCACCAACTTCCAATTAGCCAAGTCTTGCGATTCATAAATTTGGATGGCCGGTTGCCAGTGAAAAGTTGAGGTCGCGAGATAATAGGTATCTTCTACTCGAATTATCGATGGATCTGGAGCCATACCGGGAATAATTGGATTTTTTATAATAGTCATTGCTTCTCCTTGTTAGCGTTTTCTTTTTCTGATATCATCTTATCAAAAAGAAATTACATGGAAAATACCAAAAAAAATCATAAATTTACCATTTTCCATATTTACACAGATAAAAGACATCAAAAAAAGTACTCTTCATAAGTACTTTTTGTTTCTTTTCTAATTTTATGATGCGGTATGTGCTCTTTTCCTATATTCACTAGGGGATTTTCCATACCAATTTTTGAATTGGCGTGAGAAATGAGAGACATCTTGATACCCTATACATTCAGCAATCTCTTGTATACTCATTTCTGGCTGATTGAGCAAATATTTTGCCTCATTAAATTTTAACTGATTTAAAAATTGTTTGGGCGAAATAAAATACATTTTTTTAAAAGTTTTCAGCATTGTTGATTCACTGATATTTAACGACCTCGCAACATGACTCAAGGACAGTAACTTTCTTTCTTCGTCAACAGGTTGATGAGTATATTTTACAAAATTACTTTTAATAGTTTCAGCAATCATTTTCGCTAAAATAAGATGATTATCTCCGCTTTGTTGTGAAGACTCACAATCACTATAAGAAATCAAATGGATGATCAGCTCCAGTAATAATTTTTCTATTGTAAACTTATCCTGTAAAGAAAACTCTTGCTTATCAATAATTTTAATATATTCTTGCAAGGTTTTCCGGATTTGGATATGTGCAGCATTGTCTTTATTTAAAAGAATCGAACAATTAGTTATGAGTTTACGTTGCAATTCTGGGTTATCAATATCAAAATGGACGCAAAAATAAGATAAGCCGTCTCCTAAATGACACGAATTTCGATGCAAAAGTCCAGGAGGAAATAAAAGAATATCGCCCTCCTTAAAATCAAAGTGATGTGTTGAAAGCTCCGTGTGTTGGATACCCTCAATAATAAAAAGAATTTCAAAAGCGAAATGGCGTTCCCAATCAACAGACCAACCAGCCGCTACTTTCTGCTTATGTCCGCCAAATAACTTGATATTGTCATTAAACTCCGGCAATTTAGGAATGGTTTTTAACCAATTTGGTGTTGGATGCATAGCGTCTTCTCCTTATTAACAAGCATTATGACGATAATATTTTATTATATACTCCAAGTCTACCAGAATTTTAGAGAGTTTCAAAAACAAATCAAGTTGCGTTTTGCATAAAAAAACCAGACATTCTCTCTGGCAGATGTCTGGTTTATTTATTAATATCACTTTTATTAAGCTTGATAACGTTTTTCACCATCAAGATAAGTTGCAACAAGCTCAAGGTGTTCATCAAGAACGATAAAGTCTGCATCTAAACCTTCTTTGATTTGACCACAAACATCATCAATCTTCGTAGATTTAGCAGCATTCAAAGAAGCCATTTTTACAGCTTCAGCTGGTGTTGCAATTTGCCAATCTACAACGTTTTTCACTGCATCTTTGAGCAAAAGAATTGACCCAGCAAGGTTGCCCCCTTCTTTCAAACGTGCGGCACCATCTTTAACGATTACTGGGAACTCGCCAAGGTAATACTCACCATCGCTTAATCCAGCAGCTCGCATTGAGTCTGTAATTAATACGACATGGTCTGTACCTTTTTCGCGCATCAAAATCTGACATGCTTCTGGACGTACGTGGAAGCCATCACAAATCAATTCTGCATAAGTGTTTGGTAAGTTGAAGACCGCTCCAACCATACCAGGCTCACGGTGATTAAGACCGCGCATACCATTAAAAGCATGTACCCACATTGAAGCACCAGATTGAACAGCTTCTACAGCATCTGCATAAGTCGCATTTGAGTGACCAAGGGCGATTGTAAAGCCATGTTCCACTGCTTCTTTCACAAAGGAAGTTGAACCTTCACGTTCTGGTGCAATCCCAATTTTGATTGGCAAACCTTTGGCTGCTTCACCATATTCAGCAAGTTCGCTATATGAAGGGTCGCGCATGTACTTAGGATTTTGAGCACCTTTAAATTCTTCCGTGAAGTAAGGACCTTCAAAGAAGAGACCACGGATTTTAGCGCCAGCTGCTTTATCTACATTTGAACCAATTTCATCAGCGACTTCCAACAATTCTTCATGACTTGCAGTCACAGCTGTTGGGAAGAAACTTGTAACACCTGCTGCTAAAAGTCCTTCACTCATTGTTTGGACGATACCTTCGATTTTACGGTCATTAGTATCTGCTCCACCAAAACCGTGAATGTGTGTGTCTACCAGACCAGGAGCAATGGATTGACCTGAATAATCTAGAATATCAGCTCCAGCTGGAGCATCTGCTGTCCACTTTCCAAATTTGCCGTCTGTGATTTGCAGGAAACCACCTGTTTTCACTTCATAAGGATAGAAAAATTTGTCTGCTTTAATATAGTAAGTCATAAAAGGGTTCCTCCGATACTTTGTATTCTCCAACATTTTAACACTCGGTACTAAAAAAGTCAAGAATTGGTATATATCAATACTTGACTTTTTGCTTATTTTTTATTAGAAAGTTCGAGCAATTTTTGCTTAATTTCATCTTCCATTTTGACCAATTCTTGCTCAGTTTGCTGACGTTTTTGACGTCCGTCAGATTGGATGCGCATAGTTTCTTGAATTGTATCGATAAGATTTTGTTGTGTAACTTTTAATGTTTCCACATCAATAAGTCCACGTTCATTTTCTTCAGCTGCTTCAATCGTTGAAGATTTAAGCATTTCAGAATTCTTACGTAGAAGATCATTGGTTGTTTCTGAAACAATACGTTGACTCGCTAGAGCATCTTTTTGCTTCAATAGAGTCAAGGCAATTGCGACTTGGTTTTTCCACAAAGGAATCGCTGTATTGATTGAGGTTTGAATTTTTTCTGCAAGCTCTTGGTTTGTATTTTGAATCAAACGGATCTGTGGAGCTTGCTGAATCGTTAATTGACGCGCCAAACGCAAGTCGTGCGCCCGTTTATCTAAACGATTTTTATAAGCTTCAAGATCGCTTACCTTTTGAACTGCTAAAGCCCCATCATCACCAGCACCTTGAGCTTCTTGACGTGCTGCTGGTAGGATTTCTTGTTCTAGCTCTTCAATCTTAAATTCTGCTCCTGCAATGTAAACATTAAGGGCTTTAAAATAGTTGAGATTTTCATCATAAAGCTTATCAAGCATCTCATTGTCTTGAAGAAGCCCTTGTTGCTCATTATTAAGTTTTGCCGAAATTTTATCAATTCCAGCACCAATTTTTTGGTACTTTTGAGTGACTTCAAAGATTGATTTTTTAACTTTTCCAAACATTTTTTGGAAAACACTTTTGTTTTCAGCAACAAGTTCATTAGGATTTGCTTGTTGGAGATTGTACATCAAATCAGTCAAAGAGCCGCCGACATCTCCTAAATCTTGCGCCTGTACTTTATCCAAAACACTTTGTGAAAAAGCTGAAATCTTATCTTGCGCATTTGCCCCATAAGCAATCACAGACTGTGAGCTATTCTCATCGAGTTGTTTAGCCAGTTCCTTCGCTTTTTCACGCTCTTCTGGACTTAGAGCATCTATCGCGCGCAAAGAAGCTCTTTGATGCATATCAACAAGTTCTGTCTTTTGAGTTTCAGACAGCGCTTCTGCTTCTTTCACGACTTTATCACCATTAATTAATTCATCTAAAATAGGGTTTTCCATCCTCACTCCTTAATCAAACTTTACTTCATGCTTAATAACATTGACATCATCCATCAAAACTTCATGATAATTTTTCGAGATATTTGTTGCCAGTGTCTTAATCAGAAGCAGTGTTTCATCCATATCACGACTAACTTCATCAGATTTAACAGATTGTTTTTGCATTTCCAGATATTTCTCTGTTAATTTTACCATATTGGGTAAATCTTTATAGAGAAAATCATTCTGTTTTGTCAATTGTGTTGGGTTTTGCACGATATGTTTGAAGAGGAGTTTACTTGCTTCAAGGCCACCTGTGACAGATTCCACAACTTGTAGCTCGTCATTTTTCTTCGTATTTGCTTCCCATTTTTCAATGTTTTCTTTAGCATCTGCTAAAGTGTCACGAAAAATTTCGATGTCACTCTCAGAAAGTCCTGCTTCTTGATAGCGTTGTATATTTTCTTTACGCGGTGGTTTTTTTGCTGTTTTATTCTTTTTATTCGATTTGTTTCTCATTAAGCTAATCAGCCAAAGTGCCACTAGTAGAATTAGAATTGTTCGTATGAACCCATGCATTCCACCCATCATCATTCCTGTCATATGCATTTTTAGCCTCCATTCTTGTTTTCCTGTTATAACAAGCTTTCTTTACTTATTTCATCAGCCAACTGGCTATACTTTAATTTTATCATATTCTGAAGGAAACTTTTCAGACTTTCGTATGATTTCTAATTTGAGATAAGAGTGCTTATCGTAAGATTATAAGCTCGATTTTTGAAGACTGCAGATATAATTTTTCGTAAGAAAAAAAGAGAAAAAAGTTTTTTCATTCCTTTTTCTCAAATATATCTCTTTTATACTTCTTTATTTGTGGTCTGGCTTGGTTTCTATGTTCTTTTAGGTAGTGAAAAGTAAAGATTGAATAGTAAAACAACAGCAATTACGAGGGATACATAAGGATTGCTGTTATAAAATATAAAATTTATTCCAATAGCAATAAGTGAAAGTAACGTGATCAATAGGTTAATATATTTTTTAGTCATGAATTAGTGTTCCTTTTATTTTGAGAGTTCATCACACTCTAGTGAAAAAACTGAAAATTCAGCGTAAATTTTAAGAAAGAGTATCGTTCGTCTCATTCTCTTTTAAGGTTGAAAGGGCGTACTGTGAAATGCAAATAATTATTACAAAACCTATAATTTTAAGCAAAAGACTTAATGGCGCAAATAAGTACAATAAAATTATTGCTACTATTTCACAACTATAAATAATAAATTTCATGAATTTTTCCAATCTTTTTAATAACTCTGAACACCTAGAGATGTTCGTTTTTTTATTTTATAAGGATTTTTAGGATTTGCCATTACGTAGAATTACCTCCCTAGAAAAGGAGTTAATACTTCCAATTATAACATCAATAAATGTAACTATCCTTTTTCACTCGTAGAAACATTTCAATGTGTAAAAGTGATGTACAGCACTCATATTTATTAGAACACTACTTTAATCAAGAGGTGCATGATAAAAATGTAAACCTCAAGTAAATATCTCGAAAATAATAGTTTTAAATCTTAAATTCCTTAATCTTATCAACCTTCATTCCTTCTTTATCAGTAACAAATGTCCATCTTTGTTTAAATTTTTGTTGATAATTGGGAAGACCTTTTAGTATTTGTTGAGTATCCTTATCTATTACGTAATCAACAGCTTTAAAAGATATATCTATCTCGAAAGTGTTAGATTTTTTCCAGTATAGGCGACTGAGTCCTTCGATTTCAATATTTTCTGTGTGATTTATTTTTCGCTTATCTAAGTAGCTTAACAAAGTTTTAGTATGCTTGGTATAAAGTTTTTCGCTATATAACTGCGATACTCTTGATATATCCTGTGTATTCCAAGCATCTTGAATAGATAAGAACTGTTTCTTTATGGCATTAGAAAGTTCCATATCATCAATATGAACTCCCTCAGTATATATTCCCTTAGGTTTAATAACTGCACTAATAGCTATGATAATACCAAGACCTACAAGAGAAAGCATAAGCTTTACTTTATTTGATATACCACCTTCCACACTTGATGGTGAGTTATTACTAGTGTGAATGCCTCCAGTCCCTCCATGGAAACCTCCACCACCCGTATAGTTCCACCTCCATGGAAGCCCCCAGCTAATGCCAGAACATGGGGAGCAAAGATGATGAAGAAACTCATTACTAGAAGAGCAATAAATATTTTTTGTTTTTTTATCATTTTTTTATTCTAGAAGCTCAATCAGTAAAGTCATACGATACATATATAGAACCTTTATAGCTAAGAGATATCAAATCCATTTCTCTTAGCATTATAACTCATTATGAGTTGAAGCAATTTTTTATACTCAAGCTCCGGCATATCGTAGGGGATCTTAAGTGACCCTTTTCCAAATTCAAGACCATAATCAGCAAAATCAGAAAAATCGCTTTCTTTCATACCTTGTGTTCCATAAATACCTAACCAGCCCTTATTAGCCATTAGTAAAAAAAGTTGTTGTGTCGCTTTCTTGGCCTGTTTAGGGTAAAAACCTGGCATTGCATAAGAAACACTTTCTTGCACATCAGGATAGATAGTATGGACCAACTGTCGTGTAAGTCGCATTCTCGCAAGTTTTTCTTCACTTAAGTCATTATCATTAAAGTAAGCTTCAAAAGGTTGTGCTTTTTTCATTTTAATTCATTCCTTCCACAACTTCTATTTCATAAGTAATTGTTAATACTATTATTAATCCTTGACACTCATTCCACTGCCAATCCAAGTCAAGATTCCTCCAACAAAGCCTAAAAATGGAAACAATCCAAATATTCCGCCCAAGATAAAATAAAAACCTGCACGCCTAGTATCTTTTTCTGTTGAAGATTTACGGTCAACAACCCCCATAATAATCAAAATAATACTAATAATTACTGTTACACCAAACATACCTAATAATAATTGAAGATTCCAGTTCTCTGGTACGTGTCCGTGAACCCCATTAAAGTATGGATTAGTATTCCAGAAAAGTTGAAAGCCAAAAAGAGACAACACAATGAGGACGCTTCCTAAAAAGGCACTCATTACTGCATTTATTAAACTCATTTTTTTATTTTCCATTTTCTCTTCCTCCTTGACTTTCTTGTTTTTCTTTTTGGCTGTGAGCACTAATTTCCTGTAAAATTAACAGTATAAATAAGGGAATCTTCTTTATAAAATTCTACTTGAGTGTCAAGATTCATTTTTTTGACGGCACATCTGTCATAATTTGTTTTACCATAAACAGATTTTGCTAATCGTTCCAGATCTTTGGTAGAAGCATTTTTGATATTTATCATAGGAGTGCTTAAGGCATCCCATGATAAACTCGAACTGTCCTTATCCTGCTGAATCTTAGCGCCTCGCATCTGTGGATCGTTAATAATGTCCGTAATATTTTGTTGGCTATACATTTTGGCGCTTATATCCGTCAATGCAAAAGAACCCAACACTAATAAAAGTGGGCTGAAATAAAACAATAGGGCAGCAACTAGGATTATCAAAAGAGAGCGAATAGATACTGAAATTTTTGCACTTGTTTTTTTAATTTTAATAATATAACTCCTTATAATTTAGAGTTCAATCAGCACATTTTTAGCCTTTAAGTTATCCAGGCATTCTATCAAATAATCTACATTATGCTCTGGATAAATAGGAACAGTCAAAGACATAGTCTCCAGTGACTCATAACTTGAACAATGGTTTCCACGGTACAAGGGACTTTCCCATTCCTTAGCCGGTTTGTATCCTCTTCGCTTCATTTCCTCCATAACTTGTTGATGATATTGAAATAATTTATAGGGTGAATAATCAAAAACATAATTTACAGTCGCGTGTGGCTTGCCCCAGCCTCTCCCTCTCAAAGCACAGCATTCTCTGTGCTGTCCAAGCAATTGCATCCGCGGAAGATGCTTTATTAAATCTTCGTGCCATAACCTCATCTCTCATCTCCTTCTTCCAGATTATTATTCCTCCTATTTTAGATCAATCATAAAGGTCGATTTATCCCCAGCGGAACACTTCCAAAAGGCAAAATTTCATAAAGCCTTTCAGGAATTTGTTGACTAAATTTTCTTGCATTTGGCGATAATTTTCCGTTTAAGGCAAGCAAGGTAAAGCTCACTTGAATACGTTGCACTATCTGCGGGACATAGTCACCGCTTTCTATCAAGTTTTTCGCCTTAGTCAGTACTTCCCGTTCTTGGCTCGTCAAGGATTCGTCCAATATTAATCGATAAATATCGTTTAAAATCTGTTCTTCACGTGCGGATAAATTTACATTTTTCATAAGTGAACTCCTTTTGAAAAGCCTGTTTTGATTTATTTGAGCAAGGTTTTAAAAATCAGAACCACTAAAATTAAATCAATAGCCAATCCAAGATACCATGAAACGATAAAATATGTTTTTTGTGTTTTATGTCGACAAATTTTTCCACCTAGAAATGCGCCTAAACCACCACCCAATATTGCCTGGGAAATAAGCACCTTCTCAGGAATCCGCCACAAATGATGTTGCGCCTTGTATTTGTCAATAGCATAAAACAGAAAGACAATAATGTTCCAAATAATAAGTGCTGTTAAAATAAGAAGTCCTGTTGTTGTCATTGCTATCTTTCTGTTTTTAAATTTATTTTTAAGAAGTTTTAAATACCAATGGTTAGTCGCTTCATTCATTGGGTGATTTAAAACTTTTTATCAATTTAACTCATCTTTATGCTATTCATTATATCACTTGCTGGGCTTGAAGTCATAACAGACTATCAAATAAATGAAGCACTTACCTCATTTATCTGTAAAATTTAACTATTTGACATTCAAAAAAACTCGGAGTATAGTTTTATCTATAGCAAAGTTAGAAAAGGGGAAATAACTTGGTATTTGAAAAAACAGTATTAAACAAAGCTCTCGCCTCTGCCTTTGATATTCCAGTAAAAGTAACTTACTGGGATGGCAAAACAGAGAAATATGGCGATGGTGAAGCTCAAGTACACATCATTTTCAATAAAAAATTCGCTTTTAGCGATTTAGCATCCATGCCTACTCTGGTTCTTGCTGAAGCTTACATGCACGATGAAATCGAAATTGAAGGAAGTATTCAAGAACTTGTCGCTTCCGCTTATCGTAAAGCAGATAGCTTTTTAACAAATCAATCAGGCTTCGGAAAATCCATTGTTGAACTCTTGGGCAATCACTCCCAAAAGCAATCGAAAAAGGATATTCATCAGCACTATGACATTGGGAACGACTTTTACAGAAAATGGTTGGATCCAACGATGACTTATTCTTGTGCTTATTTTGAAAATGAGAATATGACACTGGAACAAGCACAAATCGCTAAAGTACATCATATCCTTGACAAGCTCAACAGTACACCTGGCGGACGTTTATTAGATATTGGTTGTGGCTGGGGAACATTGCTCTTTACCGCTGCACAAGAATACGGCTTAGAAACTGTAGGTGTTACTCTTTCTGAAGAACAATACAACTATATCGTAAATAAGGCAAAAAAACTCGGACTTGAGGATAAAGTCAAAGTCTTCCTTACAGATTATCGTGATCTAAATGAAGGAACCTTTGATTATGTAACTTCTGTGGGCATGTTTGAGCATGTGGGTAAAGAAAATTTAGAAATGTATTTCCAAAAGGTTTATGATTATCTCAAACCAAATTCTCGTGCCCTCATCCATGGAATTACTGGTCAACATCGTGGAGCAGGTGTTGATCCTTTCATCGAAAAATATATCTTCCCAGGAGGTTATATTCCAAACATCGCTGAAAATGTCGAACACATTATGACTGCAAAATTACAACTTGATGATTTGGAACCTTTACGTCGTCACTATCAAAAAACACTAGAAATCTGGAACGAAAACTACAGTAAAGTTTTTGTAGATGTTGAAAAGGAAATGGGCCGTCCCTTTGCTCGCATGTGGACGCTTTATCTTCAAGCTTGTGCCGCTAGTTTTGAATCAGGGAACATTGATGTGGTTCAATATCTTTTAACAAAAGGGCCTTCAGGTGTTGGTCTTCCAATGACTCGTCAGTATATGCTCCAACATCATTAAACGTTTATGAGTATTAAAAGAAAAAAACAGTTGTCAAATACAACTGATTTTTTTTGCACATTTATTCTTTGTGCTTTTGTTTGGAATATATAAAGGCCTTGGCAATAACAGAGATGAACATAGCCATGATACCTAAACCAACCGTAGCATAGATCATTGTAAATATTTTACCTGTTGTAGTTATCGGATGCAAGTCTCCGTATCCTATCGTTGTTAAGGTCATAAAACTTAAATATAAGGCATCAAGAATGCTAAATTTTTCTACTGTTGAATAAAAGATAGTTCCACTCATCAAGGTTGTTGCCATCAAGAAAAACAAAGCTTTTGTATCGTCCTTTTTTAAGATAAAACTAAAGGAAGTGAATAATTTTTTGGTCGCAATTAGTAAGGATAGCACAGAAACCTTCTTTCTAAATTTATTATAAGCTTATTTCCAAATAAGAAGTTCTGACTCTGTAGTAACATCCCCAAACTTATCCGAAAAATCTTTAAAATGTACTGCACCTAACTTTGTATAAAGACTCCTTGCATTTTCATTATTTTTAAGAATTGCAATGGTGACCGTCATTTGGGCTTCTTTTGCTTGCTGCAACACATGTGACAATAACTGAGTCCCCACCCCTTTTCTTTGAAACTTCTGGGAGATGTGAAGGGAATCAATGTATAAGTTACCTCTCTGGTCGCTACTTTCTGAGTAAGCAATGAAACCTGCAACGTTATTTTCTAACTCTTTGACGAGAATATATTGTGAGGGTTTTGCAAGAAAATGCTCCCAATTTTTCTGAAATGTATCATATTCTAAACTTTCTAAATAAGTAGGAGGCAAGATGCTTTCATATGTCGTTTGCCAATTGTCTACGTTAATATGTGCTATTTCTTCTAAATCAGAATAATGTGCCGGACGAATGCTTGTCATCTTCTTCTCCTTTTTATTTTAAATAATCTTTTTTCAAAAGCCCCATAAAATGACTGTCGTGGTAACTTCCAGCTGCAAAGAAATGTTCTTTCATTGTTCCTTCAATTTTGAACCCAACTTTTTCATAGATATGAACAGCAGGAGCATTATCAACATCAACCCAAAGATAAACTTTATGCATGTTTAATACTTTAAAAGCATATTCTAAGGCTTGGTGAAATGCTTCTTGTGCCAAGCCTCGACCAGAATACTCTTCTGTAATGATAAGCTGTATTTCGCAACTACGATGGATGAAGTTGATTTCCATCAATTCTACTATGCCCGCAAATGCACCATCCACATCTACAACAAAACGACGTTCATCCATACTATGAATGTGCTTATCATATAGAGCCGTTAATTCATCTAAGGATTCGTAAGGTTCTTGAAACCATAAATGCATAGTTTTAGCTTCATTGTTGATGATATGAATATTTTTTAAGTCTGTTCTTTCTAGTGCTCTGATTTTCATTTTAGAATCTCCTTGCTTTTTATTTCCAATATCCTTCATGAACTTTTCTAGCTTTTTCCTCTACTTCTGGAAAGGGTCCGATAATCTGTATGAGCTTTTGTCCGCGATCAATAATCTGTTGCGCAGGCAAATCAAAAGTGGGATTTTGTTCATTGTCTCCTGTTAGTTCTAACAAACGTTTTTCAGTTAGAGCATAAACGATAGTTCCAATATTCCCCCAATAAATAGCTCCGGTACACATTGCACAAGGTTCCGCTGTAGTATAAAGTTTACATTGCCACAAAAATTCTTTGGAATAAAGCTTGGAAGCTTTTGCAGCCAAACTGGTTTCTGCATGTCCCGTACAAATCTGTTCTGTAATTTCAATATTTTCTTGTTCTAGGAGAATATTTCCCTTGCTATCTGTCAAAAGTGCACCAAAAGGAGTATTCCCATGATTGCGAGCATTTTGGGAAATCTCCACACAGCGTTCCAAAAGCGCAATATGTTTTTGTCTTTGCATATTCACCTTCCTTCTTCCATAATAAAATAGTTAGACTTTATTATACAATGAACCCGCTATAAATAAAAGCGTTTACTGTATTATTGACATCTTTTAAGCAAAATTCCTTTTTTGTTTTATTTTCTCACTTGGGTTTTCAGTGAATTTTAATATAGATTATGGTAAAATGAGGATGTATTGGGCTTTTATAAGCTAGGATAAATTAGTAAAGGAAAAAATATGAATCCACAAAAAATTGCCGTGCTCGGCCCTGGATCATGGGGAACTGCTCTTTCTCAAGTTCTTAATGACAATGGACATGAAGTTCGTATTTGGGGAAACAATGTTGACCAAATTGCTGAAATTAATGAAAAGCATACCAACGAACGTTACTTCAAAGGGATCACTTTAAATCAGAAAATTTCTGCTTATACCGATCTCGAATTTGCCTTGTCTGATGTTGATGCTATTCTTTTCGTTGTTCCAACAAAAGTCACACGTTTGGTTGCTCAACAAGTCGCAAAAGTTCTTAAACATAAAGTGACAGTTATGCATGCATCTAAGGGGCTCGAACAAGGGACCCATGAACGTATTTCTTCAATACTCGAAGAAGAGATTCCAGAAGAATACCGAAGCGAAATTGTTGTGGTTTCTGGTCCTTCGCATGCCGAAGAAACAATTCGACGTGATATTACCTTAATCTCTGCTGCTTCAAATGATTTAGAGACGGCTAAATATGCCCAAGAAATTTTTTCTAACGATTATTTCCGACTCTATACCAATACGGATGTTATTGGTGTAGAAACAGCGGGTGCTTTGAAAAATATTATTGCAGTCGGTGCTGGGGCTTTACATGGTCTTGGTTTTGGTGATAATGCTAAAGCAGCAATTATCACGCGTGGCTTAGCAGAAATTACCCGTTTAGGTGTTGCTATGGGCGCTCAACCACTTACTTATAGCGGCTTGTCTGGTGTAGGTGACTTGATTGTTACGGGTACATCGATTCACTCACGCAATTGGCGAGCAGGTGATGCTCTCGGTCGAGGTGAGAAGCTTGCGGATATCGAAGCAAATATGGGAATGGTTATCGAAGGTGTTTCAACAACCAAAGCCGCTTACGAACTCGCACAAAGTATGCATATCGATATGCCCATCACTGAGACAATCTACAAGGTGCTTTATGAAAATATGGATGCCCGTGAAGGCATCTTAGACATTATGCGCCGTGAAACACGTACCGAAAACGAATTCAGTATCTAAATCAAAAGGAGCTAATTTTTAAAATGATTAAAACAAACCCAAAACAAAAAGTAAGAAAAGCAATTATTCCCGCAGCCGGTCTGGGTACACGTTTCTTGCCTGCTACTAAAGCCCTTGCTAAAGAAATGTTACCTATCGTTGATAAACCAACGATTCAATTTATCGTTGAAGAAGCCTTAAAATCAGGAATTGAAGATATCTTAATCGTTACAGGTAAAGCTAAACGTCCTATTGAAGACCACTTTGACTCAAACATTGAGTTGGAACAAAACCTTAAAGAAAAAGGTAAAACAGAGCTTTTAAAATTAGTTGAAGAAACAACAGATATCAATCTTCACTTTATACGTCAAAGCCACCCAATGGGGCTTGGACATGCGGTTCTTCAAGCAAAAGCCTTTGTTGGCGATGAACCATTTGTTGTTATGCTTGGTGACGATCTTATGAACATCATGGGAGATGGTACACCACTCACAAAAGAATTAATTTCTGACTATGAGAAGACACACGCTTCAACAATCGCTGTAATGAAAGTTCCACATGACGATGTGGACAAATATGGTGTTATTGCTCCAGAAGGTGAAGTTTCTAAGGGTCTTTACAATGTTGCAGAATTCGTCGAAAAACCTGCTGTTGAGGATGCTCCTTCTGATTTGGCTATCATCGGCCGCTACCTCTTAACTCCAGAAATTTTCCAAGTTTTAGAAAAACAAAAACCTGGTGCAGGTAACGAAATCCAATTGACGGATGCGATTGAAACTTTAAATAAAACACAACGCGTTTTTGCACACGAGTTCACTGGCAAACGCTATGATGTCGGCGATAAATTTGGTTTCGTTGAAACAACTATCGAATATGGTCTCAATCATCCACAAATCAAAGATGAATTGCATGATTACATCATCGCTAAAGCAGAAGAACTTTTAAAATCTGAAAGCAAAACTGAAAAATAATTCAAGGCTGTCCAGCGTTTGCTTGGGCAGCTCTTCTTATCCCCTTTTTCCTTGTAAGAACAAATCATTCCGAACTTCTTATTTTGCCTAAATTATGCTATCATGGAGGGGATGAAATTTTTCAAAGAAATCAAGATTAAAGCTCTGGATATTATCATTATTCTTGCCTTATTTTGTGCTTCTTTTTCTGTTTTTTTTCTCCTGCCTCACAATAGCGCTGGGACAAAGGCCCAATTACGTGTGCAAGGGAAAGTGATTAAAACATTTGATTTAAGCAAAAATCAGCGCTGGACTTATCGCTCTGAGGATGGGGATTACAATGAAATAGAGGTAAAGGATGGAGCGATTGCTGTTATTAAGGCTTCTTGTCGCGATCAAATTGATGTGCAACGTGGCTTTATTTCAAAAGTTAACGATACTATCGTTTGTTTACCTCATGATTTAGTCATTCAAATCATTGGAGATCAATCAGAATCTGGAGTGGATTATAGCGGATGAATGTAAAAGAAAATATTTATATAGCACTTCTCACTGCAGTAGCTGTTGTTATGGGCATTTTTGAGAGCTGGATTCCCTCCTTCTTCGCTTTTGCTCCGGGAGCCAAAATTGGCCTAGCTAATCTGGTAATGATTATTGCCATTTTCACCTTAGATTGGCGAAAAGTTTGGACAATGCAAGTCTTGCGCTTGCTAATTACTGCCTTATTCACAGGTGTTTCTGTGGTTATCTACTCTGCGGCAGGAGCTATTTTAAGCCTCTTAGCCATGTACCTCATGAAGCAATTAGGACCCAAATGGGTCTCTCTCATTGGTATTTCTGTTGTCGGAGGCTTCTTTCATAATCTCGGACAACTGCTTGTTGCTTCGCTTATTACAGGTACAAGCTCCGTAATGCTTTATTTACCATGGCTCTCTTTTTTCGGTATGCTCGCTGGTTTTGCCATCGGTGTTGGTGGCAACCAAATCATTCAGCGTGTAGCACCAATACAGTTATTATTTATTAAAGAAAGTAAAAAATGGACGTAAAAAATACAATTTGGTCAGAATATCCAAAATTAGAATCTTCCTTAGTCAAAGTTCAAAAGCTGATGAAGCAACAGGTTGGCATCAAAAATAAAGAAATCAAGTCAGCCATTTTTGACCTGTTTGATGCAGGTGGAAAAATGCTACGTCCGGCTTATTTATTAATGTTTGCTGATTTTACTGCTATGGATAATAAAAGTAAAATCGCACTTGCTGCAAGCGTCGAAATGCTGCACACTGCAACGCTTATTCACGACGATATTGTTGACCAAGCAGATACACGTCGCGGTGTCGAGACTCTCTCGAAAAAATACGATCCGTCAATTGCTGTTTATGCTGGCGACTATCTTTTTGTAGCTGTTTTTAAACTTTTGTCAAAATATTCTTTTGATTTGCCAAATTTAACAAAAAACATCGGATCTATTGAACGCCTTTTAGGCGGAGAACTTGGACAACTCAACAAACATTTTGATTTTGAGCAAACGCTCGATGATTATATTCAAAATATTTCTGGAAAAACTGGCGAACTTTTTGCTATGTCATCCTCAATCGCTCCTTTAATTATGCAAGATGTTCACTTATCTGAACTCTCCTATAATATTGGGATGGACATTGGAATTGCCTTCCAAATTATGGATGACTATCTTGATTATGCTAGCGACAGTCAAACTCTGGGAAAACCTGTACATGAAGACATCAAGCAAGGTATCTTTTCTGCACCCGTTCTTTTTGCTTTAGAGATCGATCATCGTCATGTGAAATCTTTGATTCAAAAAGAACAATTTGAAGAAGTTTACAGCTTCATTCAAAGCTCTGGAGCGCTGACTAAAACTAAAGAGTTGGCCCAATATTATACTAATCAAGCTCTCAATCTAATTAATAAGCTCCCTGAGGGCCAAACACGTGATAACATTAGCAGTGTTACAAGAAAACTTTTGGAACGGAATTTATAATGAACCCTGAAGAATTTTATGCGCAACTTGAAACTTTTGACCTTTTCTTAAATGATCAACAAAAAGAACAATTTGAACGCTATTTTGAGCTTCTCGTTGAGTGGAATGAAAAAATTAACCTTACGGCAATTACAGAGAAAAAAGAAGTCTTTCTCAAGCATTTCTATGATTCAATTGCACCGATTCTCTACAAGCTCATTCAAAATGAACCCTTAAAAATCCTTGATATTGGTGCCGGGGCAGGCTTTCCTAGTTTACCAATGAAGATTATTTTCCCAGAGCTACAAGTAACTATTATTGATTCGCTTAACAAGCGCATCAACTTCTTGTCTCTTTTATCAAAAGAGTTGCACTTAGAGCAAGTGACTTTATTGCACGGTCGCGCTGAGGATTTTGGACAAAATCCTCTCTACCGCGCTCAATTTGATATTGTTACAGCACGCGCAGTTGCGCGTCTCAGTGTACTCTCTGAACTCACTATTCCTTTTCTTAAGAAAAATGGCCATCTCTTGTCACTCAAAGCGGCTAAATTTGATGAAGAACTTTCGGATGCTAAACATGCAATTGCCGTCTTAGGAAGCAAATTTATCGAACAGATTGATTATCAACTTCCAAATGGTGATGAGCGACACATTGCTATTATCGAAAAGAAAAAAGAAACGCCGAAAAAGTACCCACGAAAAGCGGGAACGCCCAATAAAAAGCCACTTTAAAAAGCTCTGGTTCATTCAGAGCTTTTTCTTTATTATGCACGCCCATTCCATTCATTTTTAATAGTTTGATAGGCTTGAATTGGATTTTCAGCACGAGTAATTGGACGGCCAACAACAATATAATCCGATCCGATATTGCGTGCTTCTTCTGGTGTCATCACTCGTTTTTGATCTCCCTTGGCTGTGCCTGCAGGACGAATACCTGGTGTCAAACAGATGAAATCTGGACGTGTGACACTTTTAATCTTTTGAACCTCATGAGCTGAACATACAACACCATCTAAACCAGCCTCATCTGTGCATTTAGCATAGTGTAGAACTGATTCTTCCAAACTTGTCATAATCATTTGATCATGGTGCATACTTTCTTGGCTAGTGGAAGTCAGCTGAGTGACAGCAATCAAATCTGCAACCTTTTCTCCAGCAGGTGTTCCAGCTATCAAACCTTCTTTAGCTTGCTGCATCATCTCAATCCCTCCAGCAGCATGAACATTAATCATATCTATTCCTAAACGGGCTAGACCTTTCATGGCTGAGCCAACTGTATTTGGAATATCATGGAGTTTCAAATCTAAGAAGACATCATGACCTTGAAATTTAAGGAAATCTACAACAACCGGTCCTTCTTGATAGAGGAGCTCCATTCCCACTTTTACATAGAGTTTTTCGTGATCATCAAAGCGCAGTAAAAAATTTTTTACGTCGCGTAAGCTGGGGAGGTCAAGGGCTACCATTGGTCTTGATTCATGCATTTTCTTTTTTCTCCTTTTTTACTTCTTTACGTAATTCTTCTAAACTTTCAATCCCATACTTATCCATAAGTTCAGGAAGTTCATTAATAATTTTCGGACACACATAGGGATCGGAAAAGTTTGCTGTCCCTACTGCAACCGCACTTGCACCAGCCAGATAAAATTCAAGAACATCTTGAGCAGTCATTACACCGCCCATTCCGATAATCGGTAATTCCACTGCTTGTGCCACTTGGTGAACCAATTTTAAAGCTACTGGTTTAATCGCCGGCCCTGAGAGACCACCTGTAATGTTGGCTAAAATCGGTTTACGAGTCTGCAGATCATAACGCATTCCCATTAAAGTATTAATCATCGTAATCCCATCAGCTCCTGCTGCTTCTACGGCCTGAGCGATTTCTACGATATCCGTCACATTTGGCGAGAGCTTGACATAAAGTGGGGCATCCGCTACCTCCTTACAAGCCTTGACCAAATCATAAGCAACTTTCGGATCTGTACCAAATGCTTGCCCGCCATGCTTCACATTAGGACAAGAAATATTGAGTTCAATAGCTTTAACATTTGGTGCTGTCCCTATTTTATCGCAAACAGCTACATAATCATATAGTTCAGAACCGGCTACGTTAGCAATAATAGGTAGCTCAGGAAAGTTTTCATACAGCCAAGGCAATTTATCTGAGAGTACTACATCTAGACCAGGATTTTGCAGACCAATCGCATTAAGCATGCCGGCACTTGTTTCTGCAACACGTGGCGTTGGATTACCATAACGTGGTTTAAGAGTTGTGGCCTTAATCATTATGGAACCCAGTTGATTTAAATCATAATATCGTGCATAGTCCTCGCCAAAACCGAAACAGCCTGAAGCAGGCATAATTGGATTTTTTAGATTCAATCCAGGAAGTTCCACTGCAAGTCGATTCATTATATTACTACTCCATTTCCTTTAAATACCGGCCCGTCTTGACATACTTTTAAAGCATGTTCTGGGTCTTTTTTATCTGGGACAACACAAGCATAACATGCACCAATTCCACAAGCCATACGTGCTTCCATTGACAAATACAAGCGCTCTAAAGTTTCAAACCTTGTTGCTACGGTTTTTAACATCATTGGTGAACCACAAGCATAGACCACGTCTACCTCTTGTTCAAGCTGATTGAATAAATGCCCAACATGTCCTCGAGAACCATAAGAACCATTATCTGTAGCTACTTTTACCTCAATATTAGGGAGCTGCGCGAACTGCTCTTCAAGAATCTTGACTTCCGCACGTGCAAATCCGAGCAAAACCGTAATATTGCAGCCTTTTTTACTAAGCTGCTTCGCTAACTCGTACAGCGGAGGAACACCTATTCCTCCACCTACTATAAGGACTTGATCGTTTTCTGTTACTTCATCAACTGGAAATCCTTTACCTAAAGGACCAAGAATATCCACTGATTGTCCTGCAACCATTTTTGACAAAAGGTAGGTTCCCGTGGTGTTATCACCTCGACGATAGAGTAATGTACACGTTTTTTCCTGCTTATTCCAACTCGAAATCGAAATTGGCCGCCGTAAAAGTAATTCTTGACTGGGAACTTTTAATTGCAAAAACTGTCCTGCCATTTCCATATCATCTACCAAATCGCCTTGCAACACCAACTCAAAAATATCTTCAGCAACTTCTTTCTGACTGACAATAAGCATCTCTTCTTGAAGCTTCATTACTCCTCCTTTTTATAAAACGAATCCATTAGCCAAAGCGTTTTGCAGGTCAAGAGTTCTTTATCCACAATGAACCAGCATATTAAAGCAGAAATAATAACTAATGCTTTACAACTCGCTTTGCTCCTTGCGTATTATCATTCTAATCTGCTAAAGCAGAAAGAATGATAATAAAAACACCTGCAGAGAGGCTGCAGGTGTACAAAAAGCATCTATCATCCTTTTCTCATACTTAAAAGTACGCGAAACAAAGGGGATATAATTTATCGTATCCTTGCTAGCCTCTCTGGACTAAGTTAAAGGTTTTAAAGTATTATAACTTAAATTAAGAGGAATTACAAGAATCAATAAATCCTACTCAAGTTGTAAAAAAATCCTTTATTTCTATGGTATAATGAAAGCGTGTAATTTAAATAAAGACAGGAGAAAAATATGGGTATCATTAAAGCAGCGACAAGTAGCCTCGGAGGAACGTTAGCCGATCAATGGCTTGAAGTCATCGAACCAGAAGATATGTCCGATCAAACTGTTATGACCAAAGGTGTTATGGTGCGCAAGGACGATAAACGTGGTAGCAATCGTAAAGGAACTTCTGATGTCATTACAGATGGATCTGTCGTGCATGTCTATCCTAATATGATGATGCTCCTTGTTGACGGCGGTAAAATCATTGACTATACCGCAGAAGAAGGTTATTATACGGTCAAAAATGATACTGCACCTTCTATGTTTAACGGTGGACTTAAAGAATCTGTTCAAGAAGCCTTCTTTCGTTTTAAATTTGGTGGTGTGACACCTCAAAAACAAGAAGTTTACTATATTAATCTTCAAGAAATTAAAGGCATTAAGTTTGGAACAGCTACGCCTTTACAATACTTTGATAACTTCTATAATGCGGAACTCTTTCTCCGTACACATGGAACATATTCGATAAGAATTACAGATCCTATCTTGTTCTATGCTAATGCCATTCCAAAAAATCAAACACAAGTTGAAATCTCAGATATCAATGAACAATATCTCCAAGAATTTTTAACAGCATTGAATACGTCAATCAACCTCTACTCAGCACAAGGTGAGCGCGTTTCTTTCCTCCCTTCAAAATCTGTTGAACTTTCAAAATATATGGCGGATACACTTGACGAAGAATGGCGCAAACTTCGTGGAATCGAAGTGGTCGCTGTTGCTGTAAGCTCAATCAGTTACACAGATGACAGCCAAAAACTAATCAATATGCGTAACCAAGGTGCAATGCTAGGTGATCCAAGTGTACGTGAAGGCTATATGCAAGGCGCTGTGGCGCGCGGTATTGAAGCAGCTGGAAGCAACACTGGTGGAGCCATGCAAGCCTTTATGGGAATGGGCATGGGAATGAACCAAGCGGGAGATGTGCTTGGTCAGGCCAGTGCCTCAAATCAAGCCCAAATGGCTCAACAGGAAAAGGCAGCGACAAAATCGGAAGACACGTGGACTTGTTCAGCTTGTGGTACAGAAAATGCAGGAAAATTCTGTTCAAACTGTGGTGAGAAAAAACCTGAAGTGCAAGCTAACTTAAAGATCGAAATGGCTTGCTCAGCTTGTAATGCAGTCGTTAATTTAGCTAATGGTGTTCCAAAATTCTGTCCAGAATGTGGACAACCTTTTGTTGCTAAACCTTTATAAAAATCAGAAAAGAGGTAAATTATGAGCCAGTCGAAGGTTCTCACCCATCTCTGTCCTAATTGTGGCGGTCCCCTCTTATTTGATCCTAAAAGTCAAAAGTTTCATTGCCAGTACTGCTTATCTACCTTTACGGAAGAGGAAGTTACTGCTTTTGAAGCCAAACAAAAAGACAAGGGAATTCCAGAAGAAAGTATTCCAGATGTTCCTTTAGAAACTGATGAGGCAGAAACACCGATTGATGATCAGGTTGGACTCTTTGTTTGTCCTTCATGTGGTGCGGAAATTGTGACAGATGCAACTACTGCTTCTACTTTCTGCTATTATTGTCACAATCCTGTCGTTCTTTCAGAACGTCTCTCTGGGAAATTTCTCCCAGAAAAAGTTCTACCTTTCCAGATTGAACAGAAGGATGCTGAAAAAGCTTTCCTCGACTGGGTAGGGAAAAAGAGATTTGTCCCGAAAGATTTCTTTGATAAAAAACAAATCAAGCAACTTCAAGGTGTTTATTTTCCTTATTGGGTTGTTGGTGCAGATTTAGAAGGACAATTGCAAGCACGTGCCAATAGGATACGGGTCTGGATTGTTGGAGATTTAGAATACACAGAAACTAAGCAATACCAAATCCTCCGAGAAGGAAACAGCAACTTTCAAGATTTAGTAAAAAATGCCTTGAAAAAAAATGAACCAGAAAAAATGGTTGGTGCTGTTCAACCCTTCGATTTATCCAAAGCGGTATCTTTTAAAAATCAGTATCTCTCCGGTTTTTTAACTGAAAAAAGAGATATTGAGTATGCAGAAATCAAGGAACGCGTAGATAGCGAATTACGTCAGTATTCCGAAGCGCTCATGCGCGACACAATTCAAGGCTATACTGCTGTAACCAGTGTTCAATCTCAACAAAGCATTAAAAATCTAGAAAGTGACTATGTGCTTTTGCCACTCTGGCTCGTGACTTATCGTCAAAAAAATAGCGATAAACTTTTCTATTATGCAATGAATGGCCAAACAGGTAAAACTGCTGGTATCCTTCCTGTGGATAAAATGAAAGTCGCTCTGGTGGCACTTCTTATTTTCATCACTGTACTTATACTTGGCGTGACTGTGGGGTGGTTTGTCTCATGAAAAAGAAACGAATACTTTTAACACTATTTTTTACAGTAATTACACTCTGTACATTGTTTGCTTTTGTTAAAGATACTTCTGCACAGCAGGTAGGTATTGACGATAAGGCTGCTCTTTTGAGTGGCTCAACACAATCCCTTGAGCAAGAAGCTCAACTGCTTGCAAACCAGACCAAAGCTGGAGTTTTTGTAGTTACAACCATGGACGATACTGAATCGCCCAAAGAGTTAGCAGTCAATTATTTAGCACAAAAAGTCGGGCAAGGGAACAACGGTATTGTCTTGGTAATTAATATGTCACAGCGGAAACTTTATATCTGGGCAACAGGAAACTTGAAGTATTACATTACCTCTTCTCGGATTGAGTCGATTTTAGATGTTGTGCAACCTCAATTGTCCGATGGGAATTATCCACAAGCCATAGAGAATTTTTATGCACAAGTGACGCATTATTATGAACAGGGGATACCTGGCGGACGAAAATATACGGTTGACCCGCAAACGGGAGCCGTTACTTTTCATCGTTCCTTCCGTCCTGCTTATATTCTAATTGCAGTTATTCTTGCACTCATCTCCGCTGGTGCCTTTGTTACTGTTCTGGTCTCTCGCTATCAATTAAAGATGGGCGCACACTGGAATTATGGTTATCAAGAGAATGGAAAATTAAACTTATCCAAACAAAGCGATACGTTGGTCAACTCCTTCATTACTACTCGCCGTATTCCTAGAAATAATAACTCTAGTGGAGGCGGCTTCTCTGGTGGCGGAGGTTCTGGCGGTGGACGGAGTTTTTAATAAAACAAAAAGAGCAAATGCTCTTTTTTTATTTTATTATCTTATACTTTCCTGAAGGAAGATTCCCCAATTCATAATTTCCAATCTTTGTACGGATTAAACGTAATGTTGGAAAACCAACATTGGCTGTCATTCGACGCACTTGACGATTTTTTCCTTCTTTGATAGAGATTTCGACCCAGCTTGTGGGTATTGATTTTCGCTCACGAATCGGTGGCGTTCTCTCCCAAAGCCACTCTGGTTCTGAAACTCGTCTAACTTTCGCCGGAAGTGTTTTACCATCTTTAAGCAAAACACCTGCACGAAGTTTTTGAGCTGCTGACTCAGTGAATTCTCCCTCGACCTGTACAAGATAAGTCTTATAAGACTTGGACTTTGGGTCAGTAAGCTTATGATTTAACTTTCCATCATCTGTCAGTAAAAGTAAGCCTTCACTGTCTTTATCTAAGCGTCCTGCAGCATATACATTAGGAACATCAATATAATCTTTCAATGTTTTACGATTTTCAGTATCCGTAAATTTTGTGAGTACGTCAAAGGGTTTATTAAATAGTAATATCATCTCCTCTATTGTACCAAAAGTGGTCCAGCTTCGCACCTGCCATAAAGAAAATGTCACATAAAAAAAGCAGTACCAGTCTGCTTTTTTTGTTTAAATAACATTCATGGTAAATGAGCGGCTCTCCATCACACGGAGGATAGCTTCTGCTGTGTCTAAAGCTGTAAAGAGTGGAATACCACGACTAATTGCTTCCTGACGTATGAGAAAACCATCCGTTTCTTGTGTTGATACGCGTTTGCTGCCCATTGTATTGACAATAGCTTGAACACGCCCCATACGAATGTCATCAATAACTGTATCCTCAGTAGATTCCGTCACTTTACCGACCTCTCGAACATAAAGCCCTGCAGTTTTTAGGTATTGTGCAGTTCCTGAAGTCGCTACTAGTGAATAACCAATATCAGCAAAACGTTTTGCCATCTCTAAGGTTTCTGCTTTATCTTCATCGGCCACTGTAAAGAGAATTGACCCATGGTCAGCCATGTGCAGTTTTGCAGCTTCAAAAGATTTATAAAGCGCCTTTTCTAAGGTTGTATCTGATCCCATCACTTCCCCCGTTGATTTCATCTCTGGACCAAGGAGGCTATCAACTTTTGCCAATTTGCTAAAGCTGAAGACTGGAGCTTTGATGTGGACCAGTTCAGATTCTGGGGCAAGACCTGATGTGTAACCAAGTTCTGCTAGTGTTTTCCCTAAAATCATCTGTGTGGCAAGTTGTGCCATCGGAATTCCTGTAACTTTTGATAGGAAAGGAACCGTACGCGAAGCTCGTGGGTTAACTTCAATAACATAGACTTTTTGCTCGTGGATAACGAACTGAATATTCATCATACCGATGCAGTTTAAGCCTTCTGCCAATCGTTTAGTATAATCCACGATTGTCTCAATAATTTCAGGACTGAAGGTTTGTGGTGGATAAACAGCCATTGAGTCTCCCGAGTGAACCCCCGCACGTTCAATATGCTCCATAATTCCTGGCAACAAAACATCTTTTCCATCACAAATAGCATCTACTTCACACTCTTGTCCAGTCAAATAGCTGTCTACTAATACTGGGTGTTCTGGCGAAGCCTTGACTGCACGGTTCATATAATTACGCAAATCTGCTTCATTATCAATAATTTCCATAGCACGTCCACCTAAGACAAAGGATGGGCGTAGCAGGACAGGATAACCAATTTTTTCAGCATTGGCAACTGCTTCTTCTTCATTTGTGGCTGTTGCTCCCGGTGGTTGTGGAATATCCAAGTCGGACAAAGCCTTTTCAAAGGAATCTCGGTCTTCTGCACGTTCAAGGTCTGCTACTTGTGTTCCTAAGATACTTACGCCAGCTTTTTCCAAAGGTTCCGCTAGATTAATCGCTGTCTGCCCACCAAACTGAACGATTACACCTTTGGGTTCCTCTAAATCGATAATGTTCATGACATCTTCGAAAGTCAAAGGTTCAAAGTAGAGTTTATCCGAAATTGAAAAATCAGTAGAAACCGTCTCAGGATTGCTGTTGACGATAATTGCTTCATAGCCTAAAGCTTGGATTGCTTTAACTGAATGAACAGTCGCATAGTCAAACTCTACGCCTTGACCGATACGGATCGGACCTGAACCTAAAACAAGGATCTTTTCTTTTTCAGATTTTACAGATTCGTTCTCCCAAGCATAAGACGAGTAGAAATACGGTGTGCTACTTTCAAACTCAGCAGCACAAGTATCTACCATTTTGTAGACTGGCAGAATTTCACCATCTTTGCGACGGCGACGTACTTCTGACTCTGTCACATTCCAAAGTCTGGCAATCTCTTTGTCCGAAAAACCATTTTTCTTGGCTGTTTTCAAAATTTCTGGATCAAAAACATTCAGTTCTAACTCTTTTTCAATCTCAACGATATGGAGTAATTTATCTAGGAAGAAAATGTCAATCTTACTTAAAGCCGCAATTTCCTCAATCGGAATACCACGGCGAATCGCTTCTGAAATATAGAAAAGACGGTCATCCTGTGCTTTAATAATTTTTTCGTACAGGAACTCTTCTGTGACTTCTTCAGCACCTTCTAAACGGTTGTGGCTCACACCTATCTCCAATGAACGTACTGCCTTGAGTAAGCTTTCTTCGATGTTGCGTCCGATAGCCATTACCTCTCCAGTCGCTTTCATTTGTGTCCCGAGATTACGATCACCATTTTCAAATTTATCAAAGGGGAAGCGGGCAATTTTAGAGACAACGTAGTCAAGTGCTGGCTCAAACATAGCATAAGTCGTGTTTGTTACCGGATTGATAATTTCATCTAATGTCATTCCGACTGCAATTTTGGCCGACATCTTAGCAATCGGATAACCTGTCGCTTTAGAAGCTAAGGCAGAGGAGCGTGAGACACGGGGATTTACTTCAATCACATAATATTTATAAGAATGTGGATCCAAAGCAAGCTGAACATTACATCCTCCTTCGATTTTCAAAGCACGAATGATTTTTAATGAAGCATCACGAAGCATTTGGTATTCAACATCTGACAAGGTTTGACTAGGCGCGAACACAATCGAATCTCCTGTATGTATACCTACGGGATCAAAGTTTTCCATGTTGCAGACCACAATCGCATTATCTGCCGAGTCACGCATCACTTCGTACTCTATTTCTTTATATCCGGCTATTGATTTTTCAATCAAACATTGTGTCACTGGAGAAAGTTTTAATCCATTGGCAACTACCTCACGAAGTTCTGTTTCGTTGTTGCAAATTCCGCCGCCTGTTCCCCCCATCGTAAAGGCTGGACGGACAATGATTGGGTAGCCAATCTCTTTTGCTTGATTAACTGCCTCCTCAACCGTTGTGGCAATTTCAGATTCGCACAAAGGCTCTCCAATACTTTCACAGAGTTCTTTAAATAATTCACGGTCTTCTGCTCGGTCAATGGCAGTTAATTTTGTACCTAAAAGTTCAACCGAAAGTTCTTTCAAAATACCGCTTTCCGCCAATTCCATCGCCATATTTAGCCCTGTTTGACCACCTAAGGTTGGCAAGAGGGCATCTGGTCTTTCTTTGCGAAGGATTTTGCTGACAAACTCAAGCGTAATCGGCTCAATATAAACTTTATCAGCAATTTCACGGTCAGTCATAATCGTTGCTGGATTTGAATTGACCAAAATAACTTGATAACCTTCTTCTTTGAGCGCTAAGCAGGCTTGAGTACCAGCATAGTCAAATTCAGCAGCCTGACCAATAACAATCGGTCCTGAACCGATAATCATAATCTTCTTAATATCCGTACGTTTTGGCATAGTATCCCCATTTCTAAAATTCCAAAGCAGCTGTGAGATAAACTTTGTACTACTCTCTGACAGACATTTTTCTCATTTCCTAGGAATTTTAAGAAAAAAGCACCTGCCAGAAAAAGCAAGTGCAAAGAAGATAGAGTATTCCCTTTTTATTCAAAAGGATTTAATATTCATGTTCACAACCTTGCTAGCCTCTCTGGACCAGTTTAAAAGTTTTATCTTTAGTAGAATATCATTTTCTAAAGATGCAGTCAAATGAAAACTTTGAGAGCTCTCTTCCTCGAGAGATTTCAGTGAAAAAAACTTGTATCAAAAAACAGTAATAAGATTTACATTAAATAGAAAGCGCCTTCTATTTAATAA